>Ga0163151_10000721_pt1 | contig 57498 bp, 64 predicted proteins | sample OliLakLV19MP5IB2_FD_145596 | JGI IMG/M metagenome (GOLD analysis project Ga0163151, IMG submission 145596) | Freshwater microbial mat bacterial communities from Lake Vanda, McMurdo Dry Valleys, Antarctica - Oligotrophic Lake LV.19.MP5.IB-2 | ecosystem: Environmental > Aquatic > Freshwater >... | reverse complement strand
ATGGTTTCCGCAAAACCTCGGCTACTTTCGGATTTCGCAAGCGGAGGAGGAAGGGTCTGGGGAGGGATCCTCCGCTTGCTCCATCTGTTTTCTTTTGGCGAAATTCGGGGCGGGCATGTCCTATGTGAATTATATTGCACATTGTAATAGAATGCAAGTTGTAATATACTGCAATTATGTCATCAGGTATAAAACTAGGTCAAAACCTACGAAAAATCAGAACAAAAAAGAAAATGACGCAAGGAGACCTTGCGTCTGCTTTGAATGTTGATAGAGCGTATATTAGCAACATTGAAAATGGCCGAATGAACCCTACCTTATCTACTTTGGAAAAAATCTCTCAAGCTTTGGGTATTTCCAGTAGCGAACTTTTAAAATAAATTTATGGAAAACAATGGATTTAATAAAATTGTAAATAATATAAATGAACAAAAGGGAAATTTCGGTGAACCTCTTATTGAAAAACTTGGCTTAAAAACTGGCAAAGAAGTTTCTCTTGTTAAGCGTTCAGTTTCGGAAAATTCCGATATCGGGGTTGGTCAAAAAATTCAAGGTAAACTTATTCAAGATGTCCATATTGGTAAACCGATTGAATTGGAAAATTCTAATACAAGCCCAATAAAAGAAATCAAAGAAGAACAAGGAAAGTATTTCATAAAAACACTTACTTCTGTTTATGAGCTTTTTCTTCAAGCAAAAGATGAGGAAAATTTAGAAAAAATCTCTGACCTACGGGAAACAATAAAAAATATTGAATCAAATATTCACTTGCAACCACGATCATTGCAGGATATTTGGAATAATGTAAAGGACAAAATTTGTGAGAAAGTAGAAATTCAAAACCAAAATTTTCTTTTCACAAATGTGTCTTTTGGCATGAGAGAGCAGGTGGTCGCATTTGTACAGGATGAAAACAATAAAGATATTTGGAAGACAAGAGTCTTTCGGTATTCTGGCTCGGATCATCAGTGGAAGTCATATCCAGGGAAACGTGCAAATGGAGATATTATGAAAGGCGAAGAAAATAGTAAATTACACCACTATGTTCAAAGTGCAAAACTACATAAAGATATTTATAAAATCATTGAATCACTACCGAAGGTTAATGAGAATGTTCATTATAGTGAATATATCCCTAAACAAGCGAAAGATGGCAAGGGTGGTAAATATGAAAATGAGTTTGAATTTAAGGAGAATTATGAAACTTTAAAAAATAAAGAGTGGGCACAATTTCAAAATTATGCGATAAAAAATTTCCAGTATGTTTATGAGAGATTTGTAATACACGCTGGCCATTTTAATGACTTTACCTTAGATGGAGGTTTGTATAAGTGGCTTACTGCCCTAGAATCTACACCAGAATTTAAAAATATAAAAGATGAACTGGAAAAGCTAAATAGAGATTTTAAACAAAAAGAACTGCTTGAGAAAAATAATTTATACAAAATGGACAGAATTGGTAACGAGAAGCCAGAGCTTAAATTTTTTTTAGATTCATATAAAAAAAATATCGGTGATTACGTTGAGCGAATGTTTAAAGCCAAACTCCCTGAGACTATGACACCAAATTTTGACAATTATATTAATAAATACGAAAAACCTGACATCAATGCTCATGATAAAAACAATATTTATATTGAGGAATACAAAGTTGAAAGCCCAGATGGTGATGAATTAATTTTTGCTATGGCTTATGATGATAAAGGTAGAGTTTATATAGATAATATCTATAATCCAAAATCTAAAATGAACAGTTACGGGACAATTGAACCAATAACACAAATGGGGTATCTAGTTTTTAAGCCAGAGGATTACTACAATCAAACAGTTATAGGTATTCCAGAAAAATATATAAACAATCCCAGCCATGAATTAGATGATTATGTTGATATAAGTGCTTTATGGGCAACAGTACCAGTAATTAAACAATACAGGCAAGAACTTATTAAAAGAGGAGTTTTGAAATAATTTTATGGAAAATATAAACGAATTTAAAAAAGAAAATACAGAAAAACAGACACCGGAACCACTATTTCAAAAAGTAGTTGGAAGCACATTAGAATATCGTGATAGTGTATCGCGAGCCTTAAATAATCAATTTAAAGAACAGAATATCTCTGGCGCATCAGTAAAAGAATTATTAGCCCACGAGATTCAGAAAACAAATGAACAATATCAGATTATTTTTTCAGCTAACGCTGTCACCGATGAACTTTTACAAAAATATGGTAGAGAAAAATTAGAAGTGCCACCACAAGCCATTCATCTTTTTGAAAAAAAACTTCTCGTTACAAAACCAGACCAACACATAATAGATGCAGGATTTACTCCTCAAGGACAGATGATTATTCTAAGTGAAAGAGTACATGAAAATAATATTGTGTTTGCCTCTACTCTTATCCATGAAATGATGCATGCTAAATCTCATAATGCAGTTAAAATTGAAGTAGATGCTAATAATGTGCCAGAATCTATTGGAGTGTATCGCGGAGGATTACAAATCGGAACAAAAGATGGAAAAACATGCTTAATAAATATTGATGAGGGTTTGACAGAAATTATTGCTATAAACCTACTTCCAAAATTATTAGAAACTCCAACTCTAAAAGAAGAAGCCCAAAAGCAAGAAATAATCAAAGAAGCTTTCAAAAAAACATACAACCCTTCTTTCAGCATGGATGAAATTTTATTCATAAAAACCGATTCCACTGGGCAAATTCTTGATGACGAAGAACATGGATATTTAGAACAACGAAATCTTGTACACTTACTTACACAAAAATTATATGAGCGTAATACTTCTCGCTTTAAAGACAAAAAAGATGTTGAGGATTTTCTTATCGGAGCAAAGGTAACGGGACATCTTGTAGAACTTGCAAACCTTATTGATACAACATTTGGTAAAGGAAGTTTTAGAAAAATAGCAGAAAGTGATTATGATATTTATGATTCTGAATCAGTGAAAAAACTGATTGAATCACTTTAACTTTAATAGGGAGTCTCTTTATGCGCGCGAATGGGTGGGCAAAGTGCGTGCGTACTCGCACGCACTAGGGTCAAGCGCATTTGCATCTGAGCCTCGGGCATTTCCGCTAGTGGCGTCCATGGCTAAAGGATGAGCGCTGAAGTAATATAACTCACTAAAGTATAGTAGCGAAAGCGACACCACATACTCTAACTTGCAAAGCGTGGAGTGGGGATGGCGAGGGCGGAACTTCTCGCGAGTACTCTCTGCGAGAAGTAGCCCGACCCGGGGAGAGGAAACTTCCCTCTCCCCAAGAAGCGTGTGCGATAGCACACACAGAGGCACCTAGGCGCGAGTAGCCCTAGCGGAAATGCCCGAGGCGGATGCCGAGGGTGCATCCCCTTTAGATCAAGGACGATATATAGTAAAATGACAGAGGCACAATATTGAATTTGCATTTTGAATTTCTGCCCGCCCCGAATTTCGCCAAAAGAAAACAGATGGAGCAAGCGGAGGATCCCTCCCCAGACCCTTCCTCCTCCGCTTGCGAAATCCGAAAGTAGCCGAGGTTTTGCGGAAACCATATCCCAGAGATAAATGCTTCCGCAAAACCGAGTCCGTATTGTATTAGTCACTTTGTGCTTCGAAAAAAGTTCGAGCAAAGTGTATAATTAGAGCACCAGAAAAATAATGTAGCATGAAGCTACATTATTTTTCTGGTCAAGAGACTTAAAAGGCGATTCTTTGCATGCAAAAAAAAGGCCGCTTGGGGGAAGCGGCGATAGATTTTATATTAATTCACAATCGTTTATTGTGATATTCAAATTCGCCTTAGAGAATTGGAGAACGCGTTTTGAAATCTCAAATTTCCACAACTTCAACAACTCATGTTTGATACTAATCTTGGAAAGGTGCACCTTGATCGTATAGTTTCCTTTTTCACAAAACAGATATATATTTTCATATGTCAGTGTGCCATCTTTCTCATTTCTTATTCCTCGAATTACATCTTTGATCTTTTTTTCAAATTCTGGAGAGTTAGTGTATCCAGTAAAGGATACCGTCAAAACTGTTTGTTTCATATAGGAGATTTGTCCTGACACTACAACCACAATCACTAAAAGTCAATGACGTTTGGTTCTTGCTCAAGCTCTATTCCAAACATATCTGTAACTGTACGTCTTATCTCTTCTCGTGCGCTATCAAGGTCTGCAAATGTTGCTCCACCAAAATTCGTGAGCACAAGTGCATTATCTGGATGCACCTTGATCTTGCCGTTGCCTATCACTCTTCCTTTGAAACCTGCTCTCTCGATGAGCCAGCCCGCCGGAACTTTGACTGTATCGTCTGGCAAATCAAACATTTTTGCATCTGGAAAATTTTGCTTGATTGCATTTGCGATTTTTTTCGTCACTATAGGATTCTCAAAAAATGATCCACAGTTGGGAACAATTGTTGGATTTGGCAATTTACTCTTTCTGATTTCAATAATCGCGTTCCGTATTTCCTGAAGTGTTGGATTCTCAATCCCATTTTCCTCAAAATACTTCTTGACACCAGGATACTTTGGAATAGTCGGCGGGAGCTTGGAAAGTTTCAACACGACATAAAGTATGATATATCTTCCCTTTTCGTCACTTTTGAATAAACTGTCGCGATAGCGAAATCGGCAATCATCAAGAGAGAGTTTCCTCACCTCTTTATTATTCATATCATATGCTTCAAGTGATACAAACACGTCCTTGATTTCCTGACCATATGCACCGACGTTTTGGACGGGGGTTGCGCCGACTGTACCAGGAATTGCAGACATCGCTTCTACACCGGACACATTTTGGGAAACTGCAAACGCAACAAAATTATCCCAGTTTTCACCTGCACCAATTGAGTATGTGATGCTCGTTGCGTCTTCAGAAATCACTTCCATGCCTTGCAAGGCTACCTGAAGTGCAACAACGCTATGCGTATCATCGCTCCATATAATATTTGAGCCGTCTCCCGTGACAACAAATGGCAGATCTTTTTGCTTCGCAAACTCTACCGCATCTTTCACATCCATCTGAGTCTCAGCAATGAGAAAGTACCGCACAAGTCCGCCAAGTCGGAATGTCGAGAGTTCGCTTGCTGGCACATTTTCCTTGATCTTCAACATGCTTGCAATTATATCATAGATGATATAAAATGGCGATTATGACTCAAACAGAACATCAAAAGATAGGCAAATTCATCAAAAAGCTTCGCGAGCAGCGTGGTATGACCCAAGAAGCATTCGCCAAAGCATTGAAGACTTCTCAGAGTGCTGTTGCGCGCATGGAGAAAGGCGAGCAGAATTTCACGACTGGAGTGCTTAGCAAAATCTCTGCAGTCCTAGATCACAAGATCTTTTCTATAAACAATTCTATTGATTTTGAGATTCACGGTGGAAAAAAGCTCGCAGGATCAATCCGCACAAACTATTCAAAAAACGGCTCAGTCGGACTTTTGTGTGCATCACTTTTAAACAAAGGAAAAACAATTTTGCACGGTATAGCTCGCATCGAAGAAGTAAACCGTGTTGTTGAGATTATCGAATCACTCGGTGTCACAATCAAATGGACTGGACCCAACACGGTCGAAATTACTCCACCAAAAAAGTATTCACTCAAAAATCTCAATATAGAATCTGCAATCAAGACACGCTCTATTGTGATGTTGATAGGTCCATTAGTACATCACCTTTCATCTTTTTCAATACCACATGCGCAAGGATGTCAGCTCGGTAAACGTTCTATCGCAGCTCACCGCTACGGTCTGTATGATTTGGGTATCAAAGTAAAAGTGACACAACAAGACTATCAAATCAGCCATGACAAATTATCTGCAAAGAATATAATTATGTATGAGTCTGGAGATACGGCAATCGAAAACATTCTTATGGCTGCCGCTCTTATCCCCCTCAAAACAACCATCAAGTACACAAGTTCCAACTACATGGTACAGGAGATGTGTTTCTTTTTGGAAAAATGTGGCGTCAAAATAGATGGCATCGGCACATCGACTCTTACTGTCCACGGCATAGCAGACATCAATGAAACAATCGAATATCACAACAGTGAAGATCCTATCGAATCAATGATGTTCGTCTCAGCGGCAATAGCGACAGATTCTGAACTCACTATCACACACTGTCCGATTGATTTCCTTGAACTCGAACTCTACAAACTCGAGAAGATGGGATTGAAATACAAAAGGAGAAAACTCTATAAATCTGATAACGAACGAACAAATCTGGCGGACATCACTGTCTTCCCTTCCAATTTGCGTGCCCTTGATGACAAAATCCATTCCAATCCATATCCGGGAGTAAACATGGACAACCTGCCATTCTTCGTCATTCCTGCGATGAAAGCAAAGGGTCAAACTCTCATCCACGATTGGGTGTATGAAAACAGAATGATATATCTCACAGATCTCAACCGTATGGGTGCCAATCTCACGCTTGCTGACCAACATAGATTGTATATAGATGGCGCTGTAGAGCCTCTCAAGCCAGCACAAATCGTTTGTCCGCCAGCATTACGTCCATCTGTCGTCATCATGATAGCTATGCTCGGTGCACACGGTGTTTCCATGCTCCGTAATGTGTATATGATCAACAGAGGATACGAGGATATTGCTGAACGCTTGAACTCTATCGGAGCAGATATACGCGTCATCACAAGCTAACATGCTTCCCCTCATTGCCATTGTCGGACCCACATCTTCAGGCAAGACATCCTTTTCTATTTCTCTAGCTAAATCATTAAAAAAATCCAGCATTGTCGCTGAGATTGTCTCTGCTGATTCCCGACAGGTGTATCGTGGTTTAAACTTACTTTCTGGTAAAGCGACAAAAAAGGAAATGTCCGGTATTCGCCACCACTTGCTTGATATTGCAAATCCAAAACGCGTGTATTCAGTTGCGCAGTTCAAAATAGATGCAGAGAAAGCAATCGCAGGGATTCATAAACGAGGACATCTTCCCATTCTCGTGGGCGGAACAGGATTCTATGTTGATGCAATAACAAAAGGAATAGTTCTTCCTCAAGTCGAAGCAAATACAAAATTGCGAAAAGTCTTGGAAAAGAAAACTTTGCCAGAGCTTCTCTCGATGCTCAAGAAACTTGATTCATTTCGTACGAAAACAGTCGATACAAAAAACAAAGTGCGTCTCATACGAGCAATCGAAATAGCAACGACTCTGGGCAAGGTGCCGAAAGTGGAAATAAAACCAATGTACAAAGTTTTGACAATCGGTATTGATTTGCCTGACGATGTACTCAAGAAGAATATTCACACTCGCCTTCTCTCACGAATGAAAGCGGGAATGCTCCGCGAAGCCAAAAAACTCCACAATTCTGGAGTCTCTTGGAAAAGAATGGAAGAGTTGGGACTTGAATGCAGATATTGTGCGCTCTATCTCCAAAACAATCAGCCAGCTGGCGGAAAAATGACTACTCTACTCTCTGAGCTTGAGTTAGCTATCTGGCATTACGCAAAGAGACAGCGAACGTGGTTCAAAAGAGACAAAGAAATTTTGTGGATTGATTAAAGTGATTTATCTACATCTTCTTTCTTGGAAGCAGTCACGGTAATAACAGGCAGGTTTGAAACATCTTCAATAGAGCCTTTGTAAAAAGCGTGCGGTATATGAGCAAAAAATAATCTAAATTCCTTTTCGGGATGATCTCGTTTAAATTTCTTATAAAAATCAATGGTTTTCTGTGGCACAACAGAATGTTTTAGAAGTCTTTCCTGTGTGAGATCTGTGTAATTTTCTGGATCTTCATCACCAATTTCATCTTCGTACAAATATATCGTCGTTAGTTTCGCATCAAGAAGATCAGGATCAATTTGATAAAATTTCTCTTCTTGTGTTTCAAAACCAGCGGAATTTAGAGCTTTTTTCAAATCTTCTGGATGTATAGGTGACATTTGCAAAACATCACCCCACGTAGCATCTTGCAGTGTGGGTATTTTAATATTTGGAATACTTTTTCTGTATTCACTCTGGTATTTTTCAATTACCTTTTTGTAGACTTCATATAATTTAGGATTCACTCTTTCTGAAAATTTCAGCTTATTTAGTGGATGAAGTACATCTCCCTCCAAACTAGCAGGAACCCTGTGATACAAGTATTGTTTCGGGTTTTCGTTCATAAGTTCAAAAATAACTGGCGGGCGATGGAAGAATCGAACTTCCGACATCGGTTTTGGAGACCGAAGTTATACCACTTAACTAATCGCCCTAAATCATTCACTTTACGATTATCGGGCGAACATTTGTCTTATAAATGTTTTAGCCCAATCATCCCCGCGAACGCCATTACTATAGCAAAATAGCCCCGATTGGGCTACCTTATTTTGACTTACCGTATTTTGCTAAAACCAAATACCTAGAGCGTAAAACCTGTATTTCTATTTCTTTGATTCAGCGAACGCTACTCGTTTGCGAGTTTTCTTGTCATACTTCTTGAGCTTAATTTTGACATTAGCCAATTTTTTCTTATTTTTGCTTGTATAATAAGCCGTTCCCGTGGCCTTATTTCGCAAAATCATTAGGTTATCTTGTGACATGCACTTACTTTAGCACAAAAAGCCTATTTTGCAAGCCTTCGAGGAAGGAGTGAGCTAACTCGAGTTGTCACTTCGTAATTGATTGTATCGAGCGTCAGCGCCATTTCTTCTGCAGTAATTTCTTGTTTTTGTTGTTTTCCAAGCAAGACGACTTCGTCTTCTCTTTGCACATTTTTGAGTTTCGTCACATCCGTAACAAACATGTTCATCGATACACGCCCGATTACTTTGCATCTTTTACCTTGTATCAAAACTTCGCTTCTATTTGAAAGCCCGCGAGCATATCCGTCTGCATAACCTTGCGGAACAATTGCGATTTTGATTGGTTTGGTTGTTTTGTATGTAAGTCCATAACCGACGGTGTGTCCTTTGGGAAGCCATTTAACGAGAGCGATATGAGATACCCAACGCATTACAGGAAGCAATCTGAATTTCTTTTGAAGAATTTCCTGCAAGTGCTCACTCGGCCACATTCCATAGAGACCTACGCCGACACGCACAAGATCATATGTGCAAAATCCGTCGAGCGCCATAACGCCGGACGATGCCGAAATATGTCGCATGATTTTGTTGTACCCAAACTCTTTTGTAACTTTGAGAACATTTTCGTACGTACGGATTTGCAATTTTGCATGAACGAGATTGGTCGAGTCCTCTATATTTGCAAAATGAGCGTAGATGCCAACAAGCTCTATATTTTTCAACTTTTTCAAATACTGTAGAGTGACAAAAATTTCTTCAGGCAGTATTCCTTCACGTCCCAAGTGTGCATCTATTGCAAGATGAATTTTTTGTCTCTTTCCAATCCTTTTTGCAACACTACTTATAGCTCTAGCGTGAGTTATAGAAAAGACAGTAACTTGGCATCCGAGCAACAGCGTTTCCTTCAAGTCGCTCTCTGCAATATAACCCAAAAGAAGAACGGGTTTCTTTGTAACTGTACGCAAACTTCTCAATTCTTCGATAGAATTGATCTGGAAGTAATCAACTTCCTTCTCAAGAATTCTGGCAATATCGTTTTGTCCATGTCCGTAGGCATTTGCTTTGATTGATACAGCAATTTTTGTTCCTTTTGGCAGAAGCGACTTCACGGCGCGCACATTATGGAGCAGACTCGATCTCGATATTTCGATGTATGACAATGGACTCATATCAATCTTTCCATACCACTTTCTTATCTTCCCTAATCTGACAAACATTTTGCACGAAATCCTCACGCCCTGAGCCCTTGCGATATATCGCATAGTGCACTGCGTTTTTGTCTGCATATTTTTGATGAACATCTTCTGCGTTATAGAATGGCATTTTTGCTATGACATCAACAGCGATAGGTTTGTCGTAAATATGACTTCCCCCCAATTCTTGCAAGATATCTTGCGTAATAATTTTCTCTTCCTCATCAGCAAAATAAATGGCTGTTTTGTAATTTTCACCACGGTCACCAAATTGACCATCCGCATCTGTCGGATCGATGTGGTCAAGGAAAAATTGTGCAATCTTCTTGAATGTCGTTTGTTCGGGATTATAAACGACGCGCACAGCTTCTCTGTGATCAGTCGCATGACTTGCGACTGCCATGTAGTCAGCATCTTCTTCTTTGCCTCCCGTGTAGCCAGAAAATGCGTCTATGACACCTGCCACAGCCAGAAGATCATGCTCCGTACACCAGAAACACCCGCCTGCAAATATTGCCTCTTTTGTTTCCATAGAGATAAGTATATCAGAGATGACAACAGATATTTCATTGATTTTTGGCTAAAAATTGGTATACTGCCCTTCGTTAGTTCATGCGTCGGTGGTAGAGTGGTCAAATACAACAGACTGTAAATCTGTCGCCTTCGGGCTACGAAGGTTCGAATCCTTCCCGGCGCACAAATCAAAAAACTCCCCGAAGGGAGTTTTTTGATTATTCGACTTCAACTTTTTCTTTTTTCCCTTTTACCGCACGAGGCTTTTTGGTTTCAACCAACAGCTCACCATTTTTCATAACAACATTCACAACATCCTTTTTCCTCACGTCGTTCACGATAATATGTGTTGCGATAGGATTCAAAATCTTCGTCTGAATCAAGCGGTTGAGTGGTCTTGCTCCGTAGTGTGGGTTATATCCTTCTTTCGCCATGTAATCATATGCTTCAGTTGAAACATGGAGTTCAATTCCTTTGTTGATCAATCTGTCAGCTACCTTCTTGACGCCAATCTCAACAATCTGACGAATCACAACTGGCGAGAGGACATCGAAGACGACAATCTCATCTACACGGTTCAAAAATTCTGGTCTAAAGTGGTCCTTGAGTGTGTCCATAACTTTTTCTTTTGTTGCAGTATATTCCTGTTCTTGTGTGTGTGCTGAAAATCCTATCGATTCCATCTTCTGAATAAACTGACTTCCCAAGTTAGACGTCATGACAATGATTGCATTTTTGAAGTTCACAACGCGTCCCTTACCGTCAGTGAGTCGTCCGTCGTCAAGCACCTGAAGAAGTATGTTGAAGACTTCAGGGTGCGCTTTTTCTATCTCGTCGAGCAATATGACTGAGTATGGTCGGTGACGAATAGATTCTGTGAACTGTCCGCTCTCATCGTATCCGACGTACCCCGGCGGTGAACCAATCAATTTGGACACGCTGTGTCGCTCCATGTATTCCGACATATCGACACGTATGAGCGCCTTTTCGTCATTGAACATGAATTCTGCAAGCGCTTTCGTGAGCTCTGTCTTTCCGACTCCTGTAGGACCGAGGAATATGAACGAGCCGATAGGTTTGTCTGGATCAGAGATGCCTGCACGACTACGCCTCACGACACCTGCAATTTTGCTAATGGCTTCATCTTGCCCAATAACTCTTTTCTTGAGCTCGTCCTCGATGCGTACGAGTTTACTTCTCTCTCCTTCAAGCATTTTCACGAGTGGAACACCTGTCCATCGAGACACAACTTCCGCAATATCTTCTTCCGTAATTTCTTCTTTGAGAATTCTACGAGTCTTCTGCAATTTCTTAAGCTTGCCCATTTTTTGTTCAAGCTCCTTTTCAAGTGTCGGGAGCTGTCCGTAACGAATCTCTGCTGCTCGCCCGAGGTCAACACGCATCTCTGCATTTTCTGCTTCAAGACGGAGCGACTCTAGCTCTTTTTTTATTTTCGCAATATTACCGAGAATATTTTTTTCATTCTGCCATTTGAGTTCAAGCTCGCGAGTTGTCTCGCGGAGATTTCCGATTTCTGCCTGAATTTCCTTCACGCGTGCCCGCGTCCCTGCGTCAGCATCTCTTTCGATTTCTTTGTTCAATGCTTCTTTTTCAATCTCCAGACGCATGATTTTCCTGTGTGCTTCTTCGAGTGCCTGTGGCTTGTTCTCCAATGCTATGCGAAGTGCTGATGATGCCTCGTCAATCAGGTCGACTGCTTTATCCGGAAGGTATCTGTTTGTGATGTAACGCGTCGAAAGATTGACCGCTGCCAAAATAGCATCATCAGTGATATGAACTCCGTGATAGAGCTCATACTTTTCCTTGAGCCCACGCAAAATCGCAATAGTGTCTTCAGAACTTGGTTCCTCTACAAAAATAGGCTGGAAACGACGAGCAAGAGCTGGGTCCTTCTCGATATGTTTTTGATATTCACGAATAGTTGTTGCGCCGATTGCACGGATTTCTCCGCGAGCAAGTGCAGGCTTCAACATGTTGGATGCGTCCATTGAACCTTCTGCTGCGCCGGCACCAACCAATGTATGAATCTCATCAATAAAGAGGATTATTTTCCCTTCCGCTTTTTCGATTTCCTTGATGAGTCCTTTCAATCGCTCTTCAAACTCCCCACGGAATTTGGTCCCTGCGATGAGGAGTCCGAGATCAAGTGAAACGAGTTCCTTATCCTTCAAACTTTCAGGTACATCATTGTGTGCAATGCGTTGTGCCAATCCTTCTACGATAGCTGTCTTTCCTGTCCCCGCTTCACCTATCAAAATAGGATTGTTCTTGGTGCGTCGTGAAAGTATCTGCATCAGGCGCATAATCTCTGCGTCACGACCGATAACAGGGTCGAGTTTGTCTTCCTGTGCGAGTTTGGTCAGATTGCGTGTAAATTTGTGAAGGTGACGAAATTTCTTGCTCGAACCAGCATCGCTCACATTTTGATTGCGAAGTTCTTGCAAAACTGAAATCGCACCATCCTTGGTAATCTTGAAGCGAGACATGAGCTCTTTCATTTCCCCTGGTATATCAAGAAGTGCTATGAAGAGATGCTCTGTGGAAACGAAATCATCTTTGAGCGATGAGGCGACTTTGACTGAGTTGTCGATAACTTGCGCCAAATCAGGCGTCAGATACATCTGGTATGACGGTGATAGAGTACTCGCGCTTTCAGGAGTTTCAATGTAATCAACGAGTGAGTCGGTAAGGAGTATTGTGTCGATCTCCATTTTTTCCAGAATCGAAATCACCATTGATTCTTCTTGAAGAAGTAGCGATGCCAACATATGAAAACAATTGACGTGGTTTTGTCCACGTTCGATAGCTAGCTCATGCGCCTTCCTAATAGCTTCTTTTGCTTTTGTTGTAAATTTGTTTAGTGGTGGCATATGTGGTTGTTAGTTGTTAGTTTATATGTGGAAGGAATTTCGACAAATGAACTTCCTCCTGAGCATCGTGCCCTCTATAACTTATCTTAACGTTCTTATTATAGCATTTGTGTCAAAAGTTGACAAAATGTATAAATGATTATAGAAATAAGAAAAATAATAGGTATGAAAAATGAAAAAATTGTCTATGAAACAGTTGATACGTTGACTGTATTTCTGGACAAACAAAATGTTCTTTTCAAAAAGATCAAAGAAGACGGGAATGAATGCTCAAAAAAATCAGCGGTCATAAACGGTATTCTAAAAAAGCTATATCAATACTTTGACCAAGCTGATTACAGTAAATTTCGAAAATACATTAAAAATATTTACCTCGAAATTTATCTTACGTCCTACGGAGAATTCTACTCCGAAAAAATAGACATGGACACGGAATTTGCAACAAAGTTTGACGAATTCTGCAATCTTACAAAGAAATATTTGATAAAAGAATAAATTATTATATCAATCGCAGATTCTCCTCTGCGGTTTTTTATTTCTTTACATTTTTATATTTTTCAAATATTTCACCGAGTGCTCTGACTGCTCGCTCTATATCCTTTTTCGTCGTCCATCTGCCGAGTGACAGTCGAACGCTACCCGACTCGCTAGGAAGTTCTAGTCCGAGTGCTCGTACGACGTGAGACTCATCTGGAGAATCTGATTTGCATGCGCTTTTCGATGACACAGCAATTCCCTTCGCATCAAGCTCGATGACCAAAAGCTCGCTTTGCCATGCAGGAAACGCAATATTGATAATTCCTGGGACAGAATTCTCGGGATCGCCGAGTAGCACAGATTCTACCTTGTACATATTTGCTATCTTTTGAAGTTCGGTCAAAAAATATTCCTTTAGCACTTCTAATCTTTGCGTCTCACTATTTCTCTCCCTTTCAACAAATTCGAAGGCAGTTGCGAAATCCAGTACCGCTTGGACATTTTCTGTACCTGGGCGGAGCCCGTACTCTTGTGAACCACCGTGCAAAGTTGCTTCGATTGGTGTTCCTCGTCTGACAAAAAGTACACCTGTGCCTGCGCCTGCATATATCTTTGAACCATTCAGTACCAAAAGATCTGGGTGAAGCTTTTCAACACTGATAGGAAGGTATTTCGGCGCCTGACATGCGTCGACGAGCAACAAGGGATATCCGCGAAAGTCGCTAGTCGTTAGTCTCAAGTTACTATTTTTTTTGAAATCACGGATCGCTTTTGCTATCTCTTCGACGGGTTGCACTGTACCTATCTCATTATTCACATACATGACCGCAATGAGTATGGTCTCGCCCCGCAACAATTCCTTCAATGCTTTCGAATCCACTATTCCTGCATTATCAACTTTAAGATAGGATACATCTGCTTTGCCTGTTTTCTCCAACCAAATGGCAGTTTCAATTATCGCAGAGTGTTCAATCGCACTGACTATCACATGAGGCTTTCCATTTCCCTTCCAAGTCTGTATCACACCGAGAATAGCAAGGTTGTCACTTTCCGTTCCTCCACTTGTGAAAATTATCTCATCTTTGTGTCCCCCAATAACACGCGAAACTCTTTCACGTGCATTTTCGAGGAGTAGTTTCATCTGTACACCTTCTTTGTGGTATGCGCTTGGATTGCCGTCTATACATACTTTTTTTGCACGGGAAAAAAGCGCTTCATCTCGAGGCGTATATGACGCATAATCCAGATAGACTCTTTTTTGATTTTGTTTTCGATAATTCCAAATCATAAGTTCACAAAAACACGAATGTAGTATATACTCTCCATCTGTATGGATACAACACTGCTGATTATATACACTTTACTCGGCATTTCGCTCATTTTGAACATTATCCTTTTTGTATGGATGATGCAAACCGAAAAGCGTTTGCGGAGGTTTTTCCAAGGCAAAAAGGGTGCCGACCTCGAAGACTCTTTTGAGGCACTTGATGTACGACTTGGCACTCTCGAGAAAACGACTTCGAAACATACACAGGTTCTAGAAAATCACGATTCTCGGATAAAGCGAGCGGTCAAAAGTATTCCACTTTCTCGTTTCAACCCATTTCCTGATGTTGGAGGAAAGCAGAGTTTTGCAATGTCTCTCGTTGATGAAGAAGGTTCGGGAGTCATCGTATCGTCGCTATATGCACGAGACCGCGTCAGTATTTTTGCAAAGAGTATCAAGAATGGCAAAAGTGAACAGGAATTATCCGAAGAAGAGCGCGAGATTCTCAGCACTAGTTTAAAATAAAAGAAAATAAGATGACACATCATAAAGAAAAAATTGAAGAAAGACCGCCAGTTGTAGCAGTCATGGGGCACGTGGATCATGGCAAATCCACTCTTTTGGATTATATCCGAAAGACAAATGTCGTTGATGGCGAAGCCGGTGGTATCACACAGAGAATTTCTGCGTACGAAGTGAAACACAAAGACGAGAAGGGTAAGGAACACACAATCACATTCCTCGACACACCAGGACACGAAGCCTTCTCTGGTATGCGTGAACGTGGCGCATTAGTCGCCGACATAGCTATACTCATCGTCTCCGCTGAAGACGGCGTAAAAGCGCAGACAAAAGAAGCTCTAGAGACAATACTCCGAAACAAGGTCCCTTATGTTGTCGCCATCAACAAGATAGACAAACCAGGAGCAAATGTGGAAAAAGTAAAATCTGAACTTGTAGAAAACGGTGTTTACCTCGAGGGTTGGGGTGGGCAAATTTCGTTTGCTGAAATATCTGCAAAATCTGGTGTCGGTATTGATTCCCTTCTCGACACTATTTTGCTCACAGCGGAACTTGCAGAATTCAAAGGCGACCGAGCAAAGCTTGCGACTGGCTACGTCATCGAGTCAACGCTCGATTCAAAACGTGGCAACAGCGCGACACTTATCGTCAAAGACGGCACAGTGAAAAATGGTGAATTCATTGTGGCTGGTGAAGCTATGACGACGACACGTATTATCGAAGACTTTACAGGCAAGATGATCAAATCTGCGAGCTTCTCTTCCCCTATACGCATCGTGGGCTTCGACAAGGCACCAAAAGCAGGTGATGCGTTCCACGTTTTTGCAACGAAAAAAGAAGCAGAAGTGTGTGTCAAAGACACATGTGCAGTCAAAGTGAAGTCTGATACACCTTTTAGTGTCGGAGAGAATACCAAAGTCATCCCGCTTATCATCAAAGCCGAATCGATTGGTACAGCGGAAGCAGTTGAGAAAGAAATAAGGAAAATAAGTGTCGAGGGTGCCCAATTCAAAATTCTCTCCCTATCATCGGGAACTATCGGCGAAGCAGACGTGAAGCTTGCGGGAAGTGACAGCGAGAGCATCATCGTCGGATTCAGCGTCAAAACAGACAACTCTGCGCGAGACATCGCGGATCAAATGAAAGTACAGATAGCGACATTCGATATTATTTACAAACTTACAGACTTCCTCAAAGAAGAGATAGACCGCCGACGTTTCCGCAAGGAAGTTGCGGAGAGTCTCGGTAAGCTCAAAGTCTTCCGAACGTTCAGCCAGACAAAAGAACGACAAGTTATCGGAGGTAAAGTAACAGAAGGACAGTTTGAAAACAATATACAGGTCGTCATCTTACGCCGAGATTTTGAAATCGGAAAAGGAAAAATAGTTGGCTTGCAGAAAGTAAAAACACCCGTAACTCACGTTGAAGAAGGAGCAGAGTGCGGTGTCCTTGTCGAAACGAAAATTGAGATAGCCACAGGTGATGTCTTGGAAGCATTCAAAATGGTCATCAAATAAATATGAACGATAGACAGGAAAAAATAGGTAAAATGGTACGAGCGCTCAGTGCAGAATATATCGCGCGCGAAACCAACAGCACCAACCTAATTACTGTGACACATACCGAAGTCTCTCCTGATGCAAAATATGGCAAAATATTTATCACTGTGTTGCCTGAAAAGGACGAAGAAGCTGTAATCGAGTTTCTGAAGCGAAAGCGCAAAGATCTCCACCAGTATCTCAAGAAGAACATGCGTACTCGCCCCATCCCCTTCGTTGATATTCTCATCGATGCCGGCGAAAAACACCGTCAGCGTATTGACGAGTTATCTGTCGGACTTTAAAAAACACACAAATTTCTTTGTGTGTTTTTTAAAGTCCGTGGGCTAGAAAGTGCCCTAGATTACCGTCGCGGGTAAGTTTCAATTTCGCTTCGCTCAATAAGAAAACTTCTTTCTCGTCCTATCTGCACGCAAAGAAGTTTGCGTGCTCTTGCAAAATATTTGTGGGCAAGAAGGGACTCGAACCCTTAAGCCTTGCGGCACTAGTTCCTAAGACTAGCGCGTATACCAATTCCGCCACTTGCCCATTTTTAACAATTTTGAATTCAAAATTGCGATGTCCCAAAAGCAGGTTCGACCATTACATGGTCACTACCCCAATTGTATTTTTGAAACAAAAATCTCAATAGGGTTTCGAATCCTGCACGAATGCGCCCCACGCATTCTCGGTGCGGCACTCCGTGTCCCCCCGGCAGGATTCGAACCTGCGACCGTTTGCTTAAGAGGCAACTGCTCTACCAACTGAGCTACGAGGGGAAATCTACCGTTTTTATCTGTTATGAAAAACGCGTTCATTATAGCGTACAGAGGCGATTGTGCAAAGGTATTTATTGAGAAAAGTGTATTATTTTGCTATAGTGTGGTGGCTTTTTAGAATTGACGCAGTGGCGAAGTGGTTAACGCGGCGGTCTGCAAAACCGCTATGCGCCGGTTCAACTCCGGCCTGCGTCTCAATAGTGAAAGTCTGCTGTTTGCATGTGTCTACCGTAATGCTAAAATAGTAAGATGAGAAAGCGAAGTTGGAATGAAATTGATCTTAGAAAAGCAGCGGCATCTTCGGGTAGTTACCGTCAAACTTTACAAAAGCTTGGGCTGACAGAAGCAGGTGGAAATTACACACAAATTAAAAAGTACATCGCGGAATTTAATATTTCGACTAAACATTTTCACGGCAAAGCGTGGTCGAAAGGTAGGAAAATTCAGAGAGAGCCTGTGTTGTCACTTAAAGAGATATTGGTACAAAATAGCCATTATCAAAGTTTTAAATTAAAGAAGCGATTATTTACGGCTGGGATAAAAAATGTGCACTGTGAAATGTGTGGATGGGCAAAACTTTCAAATGATGGTAGAGTTCCTTTGGAATTAGATCATATAAACGGTATTCATACAGATAATAGGATTGAAAATTTAAGAATTCTGTGTCCAAATTGTCACAGCTTACAACCAACACATCGCGGGCGAAACAAAAAGAAGAAGGGTCAGTGGTGAAATGGTATACACGCGACACTTAAAATGTCGTCTCTACAAAGAGATGTGGGTTCGACTCCCACCTGACCCACAATAAAAAATAGCAGTCCTTTGAAGAACTGCTTAAATATTTTTCGAGGGTTTTTTCAATGCCCACCTTTTTTCTTTTTGGGCTTGTGAATCAACCCGATCCAAACCGCTTGCGCAATTACAAGAATCACGATGATTTGGAAAATTATCTCAAAAATCTCTTTCGCTCCTTTTCGAAACGAAACAAGAAGTGAGCTTTGAAACAATATGGCGTCCATCCCAAAGAGAAGACCGAGAATAACTGCCCACAACATCACCACTCTTCCGGAATTCTCGTTAAACCATCTCCACACGTCTCCTGCGCTTCTTTCGAATGCATTCCAATCGCCACTCATCGAACGCCTTGTGAAAAGCGAGTATACGATGAATCCACACAATATAAGAAGTGGAATAAGGCTGAGCGAGAGGAACGGCGCCCAGATGTGATCCAGTATCAATCCACGCGAAGCGAAGACAAATACAATCATGAGAAGAATAAGCGATCTCCACGCTCCGCCAACTGTGCGGAAGGAAAAAAATGAAAATATGCGACGCATTATGTTGGTCGCCCAATTTGTTTGACGAATTTGTGTCATACTATTTTTTTTTGTTAAAAAGTTAAAGAATAGGTTTCAAATTTGTTATATTATATCACCTTTTATTGAAAAGTCAACTTATAGCTTGACTTTACTGCTTTTTGTGCTATCATACGAGCAAAGGAAAATACTCTGCCCTTCGTGGGCTTGAAGATATATAAACAAATTTTTTAACAATAAAAAAACAAATTATGGAAAAAATTTTGATTATCATCATTGTGGGCGGTCTAGGATACGCCCTTTGGTTCTTTGTAAGAATAGGAGTTGTTATATTCATTGACAACTTATGCGACCCTAATAAGTGGGGCGAAATCTTGGGTTTCAAACCTAAAGAAAATCGCGTAACCCAAATAGTTCTGGCGAACAAGCATAGGAAATTTGTTTTCTTTGCTATTGGTTATGCCTTTGCAATCGAAGAGGATGAAAACATGATTGTGACCCACGAACGTGATAAGTGGGAAATCAAAGAAACACAAACGGGTTATGACTACAGAAAAAAACATATGGAAGGAATTAGGCTTTGGGCGTTTTCAAATGCAGGTCTCTATATTTACCGAAATGCTTTTCCTTTTCGTCAGCGACCTAAGTACAAGAAACTAAATCTGTATAAAATTGAAGCTAACAAGCTTGTGCCGATTACTCCACACCTTTCAAAATACTTCTATCACACAGAAGTTATTTATGGGCTTCAAGTAATTGATGTCGAGGATGCAACTGGGAACCCGGTTACGGTAACCTTCGGAGTAAAAGCGATTGGGGTCAATCCATACATTGCAATGGTGGAAATAGAGCAATGGGATGAGGTAATGACAGCAACTGCAACTGAAAAGGCAATTGAGAACATTACAAAGTATCCTTTTTTGCTTACCAATGATAAATTTAACGCAATCATTGAAGGATCCACAGGCAATACTGGAAATATGAAGAATATGGCAAAGGAAATCGCTGAAGAATTTTGTACTACTGTACGCGATGCACTGGATGCTACAAAAATCGGCTTCAAATTTCTTCAAGTTATCATCTACGACATTGCTCCAAAGGCTGATGTGGCAGCTAGTGTATTCAAAATATACGATGCTGCAAATACGTCAAAAGCCGACAAATTGCTGGCTGAAGGTATAAAATCTCTGAAGCAAGCCAACGTGGAAGGTATTCTTAAGGGAATGGAAACAAACGAGAACCTTGCACCTTACGTAGCACTCATGGAGTCCAATATCACCACATTGGTTGGTCTAAAAGAATTTATTTCACAATTTAAAAAAAGAGGTATCTAATGAAATGGAAAAACATTATCGGAATAATAGCATTCACAGGAGTGATGCTGTTGATATTCAGGGGTACGTCCATTGGATTTAGTTTCTCCGACATGCCTTTGTGGGCAAAAATTCTTGGAGGAATTATTGCGGCCATAATTGTAGGCGCAATTATATTTTTAATTGCCATGGGCATCGGAAGCTTTCGTGGAAAAGGTGCGCACTCCTCCGAGGGTGATGACGACGACATGTCGCTTGCAGGTGCCCACCATGACCCACACCACAAGGTAGAAAGTCGAAGAGAGTACATCGCCAAGATTCTGCTACTCATATGCACATTCGGTGTGGCCATCGTTATCGGTCTTGCGATAGTCGCAGGATGGAAAGAAATAAGAACTGACGATGACGATGCAAACCTAGTAAGGAAAACCTTGATGGAACAGAAGGATTATCACTATCCTCTTGTTGCGTTCGAGGTACCAGCGCACAGTGAACTCGTTATCACTGGGAGGGAAAAGGGCAAATTTAAAAAAGATGTCCTTTACAAAATAACTGCACCGTCTTCGCTCACTATATATGCGAGTGACGGACGAGAGTTGATAGTTTCGAACGGTATACCCGGTTCTGACTACCCGCTTCGAGTTGTTTCCCAAAGCGACCAAAGCAGGCTCATAACGTTCGAGCCTGTCGGACATAAAGCAAATTAATTTCACGAGGCATAACGGATAAAACCGGTTATGCCTCTTTTTTATGCTCAAAACACGTGCCTGCCAAACGAGCATGCAAACAAAGAACATTTCTACACCATTTTACTTGACAAGTGTCAAGGAATTTGCTATAATAGGCACAGAAATATTTCTTTGAAAAACGAGGAATTTAATTGGTTTGACCAAAGACTTTTGGGCTAGGCGATAGGCTTTAAACACTAGCGAGAAGACTATACACAGGCAAGACCTGTGTATCTGAGGTTTTTGGTCAAATCAATTAAATAACCTAAAAATAAAAAAAAATGAAAAAGATAATTTTCATATTTGCGGTTGCTATTGCGACCATGGCAACTTTCTCAAGTTGCCAAAAAGAATACATGTGCACTGACCAAAATGGTCAAGTGTACGACTGCGACGCAAACGGAAACCCGACTGGGTCCGACTGCGGTTGCACTGATTCCGGCGACGGAACTTTCGGCGACGACGGCTGGGGGGGTGAGTACGGTAAGTACTACCTCACAAAGGCTTCGTCATTCGAAGCTGTCGAAGTTGACATTTCCGGAGCCTGTGACGGAAAAGGCACTGAGACATGGACAATGGTTACACTCTTTTCGGACCCGTATGAGAATACTGGGCCGTATACAGTGGTGTACACCACACTGATCACCCGAGAACAATTCGGGTTCAGTAACGACACAAATAGATTTTTCTCCACATCCCTTCGGGATTTGGATAATTTCTATTCATGTGCATGGGATGTCAATTTTGACCTCCCATTCACAGAACTCCTATCTTGGTGGGAGTAAAGTTTAAGAAAATTATTATTATACCCTGCTCTCCAATGCCATTGGAAAAAGAGCGGGGTATTTTTTTATACATTTATAGAACTTCGGAGTTCTCCTGCGATAAGCAAACAAAATTCTTACATCTGAAAAGTTGAAACCTACCCGCACGACCACACTACACAGGCAAGACCTGTGTAGTGTGGTTTACAAACAAAAACTCCCCTACTTTCGTAGAGGAGTTTTCTTTTCACTAGCTTATCGTATTGATGATAAGATGCATGATTCCGATCGCGCTTGCCATGATGAATAGTCCGACAATGCCCCAGATCATGTGTTTCTTGCCTGTATCGCGCTTCTCTTCGTTGTCAGTGTTTGCGAGAAACTCTATCACGCCAAACATGAAAACAACGATAGCAACTGCAAAAAGTACAGTGATAAGTGGGTTGATTATTTGGGTGTTGATCGCGAGCATTATGGAGCTTGCGTCAGCATGGGCGATACGTGGAAACATGATTATTTGTTAGAAACCTATTATGGACAAATAACGGTACCCGCTTCAACACAAGGGAAAACAAGTTCTGTTGTATCATTTGCATCGAGACCGAGAGTTTTATCGAGAAGCTTGATAAGTCCCCAGAATGAAACGACAATGAAGAGTCCTATGAGAGAGCTGATGATGAACTTGCGCGCCTTCTCCTGCTTTTCTTCATCTGCGGCAGTCGAATACTGCACAACTCCCCAGACGAAAAGGACGACCATGACTGCGATCAAAAAAGGAACGATGCGGTTCAAAATTGACTGCAACTTATCAATAATTGTAAAGAAATCTGTTTCAGCATAAGTCATCGCTGGCAACATCAAGACACCGGCCAAAAATGCGTAAAAATATTTTTTCATACAAAATTCTATTTTCTCAGCCTCTGGCTGAGTTCTCCTCCAAAGGCGTACAAGCGCCATGGCGGAATTAGTATTAATTAAAGCGACCTAATAATATTCAATTCCCTATATTATATCATGTTTTTCTCTGTAAAGCGCAAGAGAAGGGTAGGTGTTGATAACTCCGAGTTTCCAAACAATGCTATGGGTACGTGGGGGCATCTGGAATAACTATCGGACTAGAATTATCGAGCTTGAACGTATTCTGGAGAAGCTTGACGAAGCCCCATATCGAAACCATGACGAATATCGCGACAAGACTCCATATCATAAAATCTCTCCCCTTCTTGCGTGCTTCTTCATCATCAGCCTTGGCAATATATTTCAATACACCGTATACGAAAAGGACTACTGCGATCGCAAATGCAAGCGGAACAAGCGAGTTGAGCAAACAAATAGCATAACTTACAAATGCTTGGAAGTCGGTGATTGTTGCCGATGAGCAAGGGGCTGCAAATGTCGGTATCGGAAGGAATGCTAAGGCAAAAATATATTTGGATAGACGGATGAGTTTGTTTTTCATATGTGATTTTGTCTTATGATTAAAAATATTTCAAAAATGTATCTCTCATAACTGTAGCATCCTGAATGTTGTCCACTGTACCTTGGATAAGGTTGGATATGACGAACGCGCCGAGCAGTATGGCTGCGCCGAGGAGCGTGTAGCCGAGCGCCTTTTTCGCTTCAGTGAGCTTTTCTGAATTTCCTCGAGCAATAACGAACAGGAACCCACAATAGATGATAGCGAGCGCAACGATGGGCACACCGAAGACAAGAAATATATGTATGATTTCATTCAAAAATTCTGGCAATGTATCCACCTCGCTGTTGAGTGGATTGTCGAGCTTGAAACCGAGATCAACAGCGCCATCATCACTGCCTGGTGGAGTCGTATACCCTGTAGCGCTTTCAGAGGCACCGTCAGCGCTTGCACAGTTTGTATCAGCTGGATAATCTATCTTTGCGTCACCGTCATTGTCCTTGGTATCATTACACTCCCCAGCAAATGCTGGTGATGCAGAAAATCCAGCGATGAGGACAAGTAGTAATGAGAAGAATTTTATATTTATGTTCATAAAAGGTCTTTTGATTATATTCTAATTACGCAATATGCTCAATCTGGTAGTAAGACTTGGCGAAGTTCTTGTGGAACGCGCTCTGCGCATCGCCAAGCTCTACTGCCGGATCAATCGCTTTCGCTGTCGGTGGATCAGCCAAGTAATCGCTTTCGACACCTAAACTCGAGAGCAGTGTTTTGACGATGAGCCATGCGGCGAGAGCAAGGATGAATCCAATAACTACATTCTTTAAAATCTTCTTTGCTTTTTCTCTCTGAGCAGGACTCGATGCTGATGTCAGATAGAGAAATCCTGCCCACGCGATGACGAGAGCGGCGAGAGGCGCTGCAAGCTTGAAAATAAGAAACTCGATGATGTTTTGAGCAAGGAGAATGACGTAACCAAACGTACAGACAGGTTCCTCAGATATCAATTTACCTTCTGCGTCATGCAAATACCCACCACATGGCACCAAGCCTTCTGCGTGAGTTTGCAACGGCACAGACACCATCATTCCCCCAAAGAGTATCGAGATGAAAAGTATTGCAATGCTGAGTTTTTTCATACTATGATATTATACACTTTTTATTTTGCTCCTAATATAGAAAGTTTATCAGATGCATCTTTGATAGACGAATATATGTCCATTGCTCCAGATGTATAATTCTCTATCATTCCCTTCAGTATGACACTCGATTTCAGTGGATCTGGATCAAGCCATGTCTTGCCGATAAGTGCACTATTGTAGAAAACGACTTGATACGGATCTGCCGGCTTCACACTGAGAAGGTCTTTTCGAACAGGAGAATAGTTCGTATTTGCCTCATGGAATTTGGTAAGGAAATCTTTGCCTGTCATCTGTGTGGCAACCACATATGCTGTTGTCGGATTGGTAGAAAATTTGGAAAGTGAGATAACGTGGAAATTGGCTGATGTGGCTTTCGTGCTTGCATCCTTTATCTGAGGCACCAACGCAACATCGAAATCCAGATTTGGATTTTTGGCACGTATAGCAGGCAACTCGCTCGCAGTGCCAAAATATATTGCCAAATCGCCTGCAATGAATGCATCAAAAGAGTTGGGCCGTGCGCGATTCCATGAATAGTATTCTGAAACAGGATTTGCGAACTCGCTATAAAATGCGATGACAGACTGAGCAGGGATAGTCTTGGTGCCCGATACCGGATCGTCAAGAGTTCCCTCCAAGAGTGCACCGTTGATTTGCGTTATAGACGTACCTCCTTGCAAAAGTAGCATTGAAAAAATATCTTTAACATTTTTGATATTGTCCCACGTACCCAATGCAACACCACTCTCTGCAATAAGTGAATTACTGTCCTTTTGGGTGAGCGATTTTGAAATCGCGTACACCTGATTCCAATCTGTTGGAGGAGTAGCGAGAAATGCCTTTTCAAACATGTCTCGGTTGTAATACATCACGATAGGATCGACGACGAGAGGAAGAGCCATAATTCCATTTGAATTGAGGAAAATTGAACTACCGTTCGTGAATGTGTCGCGGAATGAACGCTCAGGATAACTCGTGAAAGGATAAAGGTTGATACGATTTCGATATTTCCAAAGAAGCTCATCTGGCAACAGGAACATGTCTGGACCTTTGCCCGAGGCGAGCGCATCAGTGAGATCCTGATCAAACGTCGCTGAGGACTTTTCGACGTATGATACTTGATAGTCAGCATTTGTCTCATTAAAATCTGCAAGAAGTGTTGAAAATGTTTTTGTAGGAAGAGTCCCCCACATTGTCACTTTGCCACTTGCTCCCATGTTTGCTGATTTCTCTCCTGTTTTGATAGCACCAGAAAAGATGAGCACAGCCACAAGTACTGCGGCACCGAAAGCGACAAGAAGTATGATTTGGAAATTTTTCATTTTCATATACGCTCAAATATCATACCATAATGGTGCTCTCCTGCATCTGCGACATCTTCGACAAAGCGGAAGCTGTTCTTTTCTAAGAGTTCGCGCGCTGTCTCAGGTGCCACCACCATATCAGGAATCGGACCAAGGTTGTCGTATGAATCCTTCCAGTCAATAAAAAGTATTTTTGCTCCGGGCTTCATTACTCTTTTGATTTCCATGAGTGCGCCCTTTTTATCAGGTAGCAAAAAGAAAGTGTTGGCAAGAATAGCGCGGTCGATCACCTCATCTTTTAATTTGGTACCTAACAATTTTTCAAAATCCGCCCATATCACTTCTGTTGTTTTATCTAGCCCTTCCTTTTCAAACGCCTTTTTGATGCTAGAAACTTGTTCACGGTGCACCTCTATCGCGTAGACACGTCCTGTCGGACCAACTCTTTTTGCAGAAAGTATACTGAAGACGCCCGTACCCGCACCGAAATCAGCGACATAATGACCTTCGCGAAGTTCGAGCTTTCCTATTATTTTTTCGGGGTTTAAAAACATTGCATTGGTTTAAAGTTAAAAGATAAAAGTAAAATGTGAATTATTTCAGTTGTCACCTGTAAGCTTTAAGCTTACATCTATATTAGTGCCACGGATGCAATCGAATCACCTGCACGGAGTTTCATAATGCTGACGCCTTGCGTATCGCGTCCCAAAGACGGTATGCTCTCTGCTGGCACGCGAATCACTTGCCCTTTTTTTGACATAGCAATCAGTTCACTTTCATCACCACGGAGAACCTTTGCAACAATGAGCTTGCCGGTTTTACTTGTAACCTTTGCAGTCTTGATACCAGAGCCACCACGATTTTGAGTTTTGTATTCGCCGAGTTCAGTCTTTTTACCGACACCATTTTCTCCCAACACCAAAAACTCTGCTTTCTTATCGTTTGCTCTGACGACGTCCACGCCGATCACGAAATCACCTTTTGATAATTTGATGCCTCTCACTCCTCCCGCCGAGCGTCCCATCTCACGGAAATCTGATTCTTTTGTGCGCATCGACTGACCGTTTGATGTCGCAAAAATTATTTCGTCTGTTGCTTGTGTGAAAAGTGCAGCAACGAGTTCGTCTCCCTTGGGAAGTTTGACAGCAATAATTCCGCTACGTCGTACGTCCTTGAAACTCTCTGCAGACATCTTCTTTGCAGTGCCTTGTTTTGTCATAAGCATGAGACCGAGACTTTCCTTCTTGAGTTCTTTTGGCATAGGAAGAATTGATGTCACCCTTTCACCATCACCAAGCGAAAGGAAGTTCATGATAGATTTGCCTTTCGTTGCTCGTTTGCCTTCCGGGATATCGTACATTTTTATTTGATAGCATCGTCCGAGGTTGGTAAAGAACAATACGTCACTATGCGTACTGCCTGCCACGAGTTGGGTTACGAAATCTTCTTCTTTTGTTTCCAGGTCTATGACTCCGATGCCTCCCCTTTTTTGGCTTTTGTATTCATCTGGATCTGTTCGCTTCACATAGCCACCAGCGGTAAAGACGAGCATGGATTCCTTTTCCGGAATCAAATCTTCGTCAGAAAGAGCTTTTACTCCACCTTTGACAACACGTGTTCTGCGCTCGTCACCGTATGTTGCTTTGACGGCGACGAGTTCGTCTGAAATGACGCCAAGTATTTTTTTTTCACTTGAGAGGAGAGATTTGAGACCTGAAATCGCATCTTGCTTTTCTTTGAGTTCGTTTTCAACAGCCTTTCGCTCCAATCCTGCAAGCTTCTGAAGTCTCATTTCCAAAATAGCAGACGCCTGAAGATCAGAGAACTTGAATTCTTTCATCAAATTTAGTTTGGCAGTTGCGCCGTCTTTTGATCCACGAATAAGCGAAATAACTTTGTCGATATGGTCGAGTGCCTTTTTGAGTCCGAGCAAAATATGTTCGCGCTCTTCAGCTTTGCGAAGATCAAACTCTGCCCTGCGCCTGACGACGACGAGTCGGTGCGCGATGAATTCTTCGAGTATTGATTTGAGTGAGAGTGTCTGGGGAACACCATCAACGAGAGCAACCATGTTGAAATGGAATGCTTGCTCCAGAGTTGTGTGTCGATAAATATAATTCAAAACCTTTTGTGGATGCGCTCCGTTTTTTAGATCAATGGCAATACGGATATCTTTTGCGGATTCATCACGAAGCCCTTTGATACCTTCCAACTTCTTTTCTTGCACCAACGTCGCTATTGATGTAATGAGGTCAGCTTTGTTTACGCGATATGGTATTGAGGTGATGATGATTTGAGAAATACCAGCCTTTTGCTCGACAATTTCTGCTTCACCGCGGACAACAACGCCACCTCGGCCTGTTGCGTAAGCATGTGCCATATCCTTCGTACCGAAGACAACTCCACCAGTCGGAAAATCTGGACCATGAATATGTTGCATCAAGTCGTCTGTTGTTGCATCTCCTTCCTTAATCAAATGAAGTGTTGCGTCAATAACCTCTCCAAGATTGTGTGGCGCAATATTTGTCGCCATACCAACAGCGATACCAAGCGTGCCATTCAAAAGAAGGTTTGGGACAGAAGATGGCAACACGACAGGTTCTTTGCGAGTGTTGTCGTAGTTGGGACGCAAATCGACAGTTTCTCTTTCGATGTCCCGAAGAAGCTCCGATGCGAATTTGGACATTTTTGCCTCAGTATATCTGTGGGCAGCCGGAGAATCTCCGTCGATTGATCCGAAGTTTCCTTGTCCGATAATAAGTGGATAGCGAAGTGAAAAATCTTGTGCCATACCAACCATCGAGTCATACACGGCTGCGTCGCCGTGCGGGTGATACTTACCGAGCACTTCTCCAACGACCGTCGCACTTTTTCGAGTTTTGGCGCTGGCCGTTAGTCCCATCTCATGCATTGCGAAAAGGATGCGTCGATGCACAGGCTTGAGTCCATCACGGACGTCTGGCAGTGCACGAGCAGTAATAACAGACATCGCGTAGGAAATGTAGGATTCTTTCATTTCGCTTACGATGTCTCGTGAAATCACATTCTGATGAGGAGCAATCGCTTCTTTTTTTTCATTTTTATTTTCTTTCGGCATATATTATTGTTTTGCAGATTTGTAAGCGTCTCGAAATGTTTCGCCGATTATCGAGAACGGACTTTGTGTTTCCTTTTTGACTGTTGTATCTTTCGGAAGTTGCACACCTCTCTCTCCATAGCGATTACCAAGCGACATCGTCCATATAAAAATAACTGCGAACATGGTCACCACGGTAAGAAAATAAAGAATTTTTCTTTTTTCGTGGGGTGGTCTGGAGCGAAGTTTTCGAACGACAGTTCTCATATTAATATTCTAAGACGATTACATCACCCTCGCGTCCAGCGAGATCCTTTTTGCGAATCGTCAGCTTCTCAACTTTTTCATGAGATTCGCTTTCTTTCAAAAAGCGTGCGAGGGTATCTTTATTGTAACTCATTGGGATTACAATTGAAGGCTCAAGGAGCACAGAAACCTTCTGCGCATCAGATGGCGTCAAGAATTCTCCCACAGGAACAAAAAGAACATCGATATTTCCTGCCTTTGATTTGATATCGGCGATATTCTTTTCACTTGCCATACCTCCGAGAAGACAAAGCGTCACATCATCTATAGTAAGCAGATATGCGGTATTGATTTTCTTTTCTCCGAGAAGTGTCGTTTCTGAAGAGACACCAACGATGTCCACACCGCGAACTTCGTACTCTCCCGCACCGCTTACAACAAAAGGGGTTGTCTCACCATGAGTGACACTTTCGATGCCAGAAAAACGCGCGTCATTGAGCGAAACAAGTGCGACATTTGCTCCAAAGCGTGTCGGAACAGCGACAGAGCTCTCCTTTCCGATTGGGTTGTACGCAATCACAAGATCTCCTTGGGAAATTTTGAAAAATTGCTCACCAAAATACGAGATAATCATGAATGAATTCTACCATTTTTGTAGCCTTCAAACCACTTGCAAAGAGATATAAATGTGTTAGGATAAGAATATTAGTAGCGGGAACAGGCGTAACACTCGACTATCCATGCCAAAATGGCACGAAGACGAGAAACCTGGGAACCATTGGTGCCATCCGCTTGTCGGAGGGCTTTTTTAATTAAATATATGACGACAGAAACAGAAGTAAAGGAAATAAACGAACTTCACTCGTACGCAGAAACAATTCCAGAATTTCCAGATAGAGATTCGATAGTTGAAGGACCCGTAATTGCGATAGAGAAATCAGCAGTCTATGTCGACCTTGTACCATTTGGTACAGGAATTATCTACGGAAAGGAATTTTTGCAAGCGCGCGACGTTATCCGCAAGCTCTCGATTGGAGATCTCATCAAAGTAAAAGTCGTTCAACGCGAAAACGAAGAAGGCTATATCGAACTCTCACTCAAAGAAGCTAAGCAAGCACTTATATGGAGTGAAGCTGAAAAAGCTATAAAAGCAAAAACAGTTTTCTCTCTCGCGGTTCTCGATGCAAACAAAGGTGGACTTATCATGGAGTGGCAAGGAGTTTCAGGATTCCTCCCTTCATCACAGCTCAAACCTGATCACTACCCACGTGTCGATGATGCAGATAAGGATAAGATTTTGAAAGAATTGAAGAAACTTGTTGGCGGAAAGATTGATGTTACTATCATCGGCGCACAACCAAAAGAAGGCAAACTTATTTTCTCAGAAAAAGAAAATAACCCTGAAGAACGCGAAGAGATAATTTCTCAATACGCAGTGGGTGACGAACTCATGTGCGACGTTGCGGGTATCGTCGATTTTGGTGTCTTCCTAAAACTCAAAGAAGGTCTCGAAGGATTAGTACACATATCAGAACTCGATTGGGGTCTCGTGGATGATCCACGAACACTCTTCAAACTCGGAGACAAGGTAAAAGCAAAGATTATTGAAATCAAGGAAGGCAAGATCTCACTTTCGATTAAGTCTCTCAAGGATAATCCTTGGAAGGAATTTGAATCAACAATCAAGAAAGGCGACATCGTAAAAGGAGTCGTCATTAAACACAACAAGCACGGCGCTCTTGTTTCAATCAAACCAGGTGTTGCTGGATTGGTGCACAATTCAACTATGGGAGGAGATGTGGAATTGCGCAAGGGACTCGAACTCGGAAAGACATATTCATTCCAGATCACGCTCTTTGAGCCAAAGGACCAGAGAATGACACTGGCGTTTCTCGATGAAAAGGCGAAGTAGAAACTAAATGCAAGGTGCGGCATTAGCTTAAAAAAAAACCGCTCGGCTATCCGAGTGGTTTTTTTGTTTGAATTACCATACTTTATCTTTTATTAAGTCAGGAATCAAATCGTCTTCGGTATGAGTAATCATGGGATATTTCTTTGAAAAATAGTCATCTTTACTAAACCAGACAAAACTTTCAATTTCATGTGCGGGTTTTATTTCTCCCCGAATTGTTACTGTGTAGAATCTTTCGGTTAAATTTAGATTCGGATTATAAAAGGAAACTGTTTTATATTCTTTGAAAAATTTGCTGTTTGTGATTTCAACTCCGATCTCTTCTATTAGTTCCCTTTTCAGGCACTCTTCATCCGTCTCTTCCCCGTCAACTTTACCGCCTGGCGTCCACAATTCTTCATATCTTTTTCCCTTCAAGAAAAGGATTTTTCCTTTTTCAATTATGATTGCTGCAATTCTTGTGCGTGTGTTAGATGTCATAATTCTACAATGAATTAATCTCATTCATTGCGCGCTCTCTATCTTCTGTAACTAAAAGTATGAGTGCGAGCAAAACTGTTTTTGAAATTTTCTTGAGTTCTTCCAGTTCCTTGGGGCGGAAATTGCCAAGAAGAAACTTGAGGACGCCCTCACCAGAATCAGGCTTCTTGGTTTTTCCAGACGCCTTACTAGGAGAAACACCAACACGAATACGAACAAACGCTTCACTTTTCAATGCTTTCGCGATAGAGGAGAGCCCGTTGTGTCCTCCGCTTCCGCGATTATAAGAGATGCGAACAGTGCCGAGAGGTAAATCGATATCATCGTATACAACAATTATCTTTTCCAAATCTTTCACACTTGCAACAAACGGCTTCACGCTCGCACCCGAGTTGTTCATGAAATTGTTAGGAAAAACTGCTTCGATCTTTTTTCCTTCGACAGCACCTTTGGAGCGAAGAGCATGAGCTTTTTTGTCTTCTTTGAAATTTTCGAGCTCCAATTTTTTTGAGATGAGATCAATCACAATGCGTCCGCAATTGTGCCGATTTGCTTTATACTCTTCTCCCGGATTTCCAAGTGCTATTATATAGTGCATACAAGTATCCTAACATGAAATCGGCTTCTCCTTGCTTTATCATATTAAAATCCTTTCTTATTCGGACACGCAAACGTCCTTCTCGTCAATAGCCTCGATATACTACAATTGCGGTGCATGGAAGAAAATAACACACTCAACATACCATTAAAAAAGAAAGAAAATTCTTGGTGGGAACTTGCCAAGTTTGCACTTATTGCACTTGCAATAGTTGTTCCTGTCCGCGTCTTCGTCGCACAGCCTTTCATCGTTTCCGGAACATCGATGTTCCCTACTTTTGAAAACAGGGATTATCTTATTGTCGATGAGTTTTCGTATCATTTTAGAGGTCCCACGCGCGGAGAAGTGGTTGTCTTCCGCTATCCAAACGACCCTTCAACATTTTATATCAAGCGCATCATAGGCATGCCGGGAGAAACAGTTGTAATCGATGGAGAGCAAGTGTCTATCAAAAATCCTGAGCACCCAGAAGGTTTCGCTCTCGCTGAGCCATACGTCAAATCACCATCACACAACGATATCTCAAAAACGCTAGGTGTCGGTGAATACTATGTTATGGGAGACAACAGAAATGCGAGCTCAGATTCACGTGTATGGGGAGTTCTTCCAGAAAAATACCTAATCGGACGAGCATTTATACGTCTTGTACCAATAAAACATGCAGATATTTTACCAGGAAAAACAATTTATTAAATCACTATGACCCAACCAGCAAAGAAAAATCCAAAAGGTGCATTGCAAGCACCAAAAGGCATGCACGATATCATGTTTGATGAGTACTATCTTTATCAAGGCTTCTTCGAAAAAGCACAGGAAGTATCAGTCTACTATGGTTTCCGCCCTATTGAGACACCAATAATGGAAGATGAGGAAGTCTTCACAACATCGATCGGCATCGGCACAGATATCGTCGACAAAGAAATGTATTCTCTCCGCACAAAAGGAGGCGACCACTTGGCACTTCGCCCTGAATACACAGCTGGTGTTATGCGAGCGTATCTCGAGCACGGCATGGGATCACAACCCCAACCCCTCATGCTCTATTCATACGGACAGCTTTTCCGACATGACAAACCACAGCGCGGACGTTTCCGACAGTTCCGTCAGTTTAATCTCGAGATGATTGGATCAGAAAAAAGTGTTGCTGATGCGATGATTATAAAAAGCACTATCTCAATACTTGAAGAAGCAGGTGCAGAAAATCTCGTTGTTGACGTAAATTCGATGGGCGACAAAGAATCCCGCACTGCATATGTGAAAGAACTCACCGCATACTACAGAAAACATGTAAACGATCTACCTCCCAATGATCGCGAGCGCCTCAAAGTCAATCCTCTTCGCCTTCTCGATTCCAAAGACGAGAAAACTATTGCTATCAACCAAGACGCGCCCGACATATTGAGCTTCCTCAATCCTGCATCAAAGCGTCACTTCAAAGAAGTTCTCGAATATCTAGAAGAGCTCGGTATTCAGTATCGCGTTAACAAGACTCTCGTGCGCGGTCTTTCGTATTACACACACACTGTTTTTGAGATAATAGAAGAAGGGCTCGGTGTCGAAGGTGAATCACTCACTATCGCTGCTGGCGGACGTTATGATTATCTTGCAAAATCATTGGGAAGCAGAAAAGACGTCTATGCTGTCGGCGTTGCACTCGGCGTTGACCGCATAGTTTCCGCGCCATGGTACAAAAAGCTACACCCCCGCATCATTAAAAAACCAAAGATATGTTTTATTCAGCTTGGCGCAGAAGCAAAACTCAAAAGCCTCAATGTCATAGAAATTCTCCGCAAGGCACACATACCAATGGTACAGTCACTTTCAAAAGATTCGCTCTCACAGCAACTCGCAATCGCGGAGAAACTCGGTGTCCCCTACGCGATGCTCTTTGGTCAGAAAGAAGCCATCGAAAAGTCCGTCATCCTCAGAAACATGCATACGCATTCTCAAGAAACAGTGAAGCTAGACAAACTTTTTGAACATCTTAAAAACATGTAAGTAAAAGTTTATAAAGTAAAATACTTTATAAACTTCCTACCCATCTATGAAAAAAATAGTTCAAGACGGCAATCCTGTCCTTCGCAAAATTGCAAAAGAGGTCCCAATCAAAGACTTCAAAACCTTAAAATTCAAAAAGGTTCTTTATGATATGAGCACATCTCTCGCAAGCCAAGGCGATGGCGTCGCGATTGCTGCGCCGCAGATTGGATACTCTCTTCGAATCTTTGCAGTCGCGGGTAAGGTATTCGATCCTCGATTCATTCGCGGCAAAGGCATACCTCCGGATGCGCCAACTAAAGAAAAGGATGTCTACTTCATCAATCCAGTCATCACCAAGCTTTCCAAAAAGAAAGCTTGGCTCGACGAGGGATGTCTTTCCGTGCGCCCAATCTGGGGACAAGTTGAGCGATCAGTGAATGCAACTGTCGAAGCATACGATGAACACGGCAAGAAATTCACACGAGGCGCGGGCGGACTTTTGGCACACATATTCCAGCACGAGACGGATCATCTAGACGGTGTGCTTTTCATCGATAAAGCGAGAAATGTCAGAGAAGGGTATGAGAAGAAGGAAGCCGGTGATGAAAAATTGATAATGGGTAATGAATAATGAAGAAAACTCCTTTTGTATTTTTCGGCACCCCGTATGTCGCAAGCGATACGCTTGAGATACTTTTTGCGCATGGATTGGTACCGAGCGTGATCGTCACCTCTCCTGATCGCCCGAGTGGTCGTGGTATGAAGATGCAATCCTCTCCTGTGAAGCTCTGGGCAGATGCTCACGGCATACTAGTACTCCAACCTGAAGGCTTGGATACTGCTTTCGACTTTCGGCTTTCAACTTTCAACTGCATCTTAGCGCTTGTGGTAGCTTATGGGAAAATAATTCCTGAATCACTTATCAATTCATTCCCTCTCGGCGTTCTGAACATCCATTACTCTCTGCTTCCAAAATATCGCGGTGCGTCCCCTGTCGAATCGGCACTTTTGCACGGTGATACTGAAACAGGTGTCACTATTCAAGAAATGGTATATACACTTGATGCAGGTGACATTGTCGCCATGGAAAAGACTCGAATCGAACCAACAGAGCGAACACCCCAACTTCGTGCACGACTTATCACACTCGGCGCAGAATTACTTGCAAACATATTGCCGGATTACGTCATAGGGAAAATAACACCTGTTCCACAAGATCATGCGCAAGCGAGTAAATGTGGAAAGATGAAAAAAGAAGACGGAGATCTGACAAATGAAACATCCGATGTTGTGAAGTGGAACAAATATCGCGCGTACGCCGAATGGCCGAGAACGTATTTTTTCAAAGACGATAAACGCATTATCATTTCAGAAGCAAAATTTGAAGAAGGAAAATTTGTGATTGTAAAAGTGATTCCTGAAGGGAAAAAGGAGATAGATTACATACAAGCTTGATAATTTTTCGATATTATTTAATACACTAATTATGCAATACATATTTACAACTAAGAAAAGCAAGAAGACCTTCTCATGGAGGCCTTTTACTGCTATTTCCTAACTTTGCAAATACAGGAATCTCAATAAAAGCCCTTCGCAAGATGGGCTTTTATTCTTTTACATATAAATAAAGAAAAGTACAAAACCAAAACTTACTCAAAGAAATACACCGCAATCATCCATTGATGATCAAGTATGTAACAAACTCACAAATGCAAAGTGAAATTAATTATTTTCTCAAACTTTTAGAAGATTGTTATGACTTTCCTGTACCGCATGAGGGCGTGGAAACCACACAAAACTTTCAAAAGAGGCAGAGGAAATATATAAATTCCTTTGTTGTATTAGCTTCTTTCAAAAAAATTTGTAACTATTCCACCAGCATAAAGTTGTGCTGGTTTTTTATTCAACTGAAACAAGCTTTGACGGTGATTGATGTCCATTTATAATACGGACATTTTTTGTTTTGAAATGCTCTTCCAGCAATTCAACAACACGTTTATTCGCCTTATTCCCTTCAGCTTTTTCCTTCACCGAAATCGCAAAATACCCTGCCTTAATTTCCTCAAAGCTTTCCTTCCTTGCATTAGCTATTACTTTTGTATGAATATACATTTGTACTTTGGAATTGATTTTTTACAATCTGCATCCATGCAGTTCAAAAGCCTTGCGCAGAAGCTTGGCTTCGAGCACCCCCCGAACGATTAAATAGCATTTGTCATTCAGTAGGACATGAAAAAAATTTCGAGCACAAAATTATTCGTGCTTTTGAACTGTATGGATAAAAACTTGTTATTTATATTTTTGTGCAAACTTCTTCACCACCTTTTTCTCCTTCTCCCTCCACATCGCATTTGCTCGTATGCCCTCGAGCGCCTGAGCTACCGCTCTCTCTGCTCCAGGATGTGCATGCTTTTTGAAAAATGCTTGAACGTCTTTTGCAGTTTTCTCTGTGACAAAAAATCCAACGGGTTTGACGACACGTGAGAGAGTGTGACCTCCCATACCATAGCGATTCAAAAGCTCTTTCCAATTCGCCTTGATAAATTTCCAAGCGATATCACGACCGTGCTGATTCATCAACACTCCAGCAATGATCGAGGGAGCGTCCTGTGTACGAACATTACTCGAGAGTGAAAAATCCAACGTCCTTGCAAGCAGTGTCTTGTCTCTAAAATGAGTCATAGCACCCGCTAAACGGTTCTTTTCCTCATGAAGCGTTTCGCTCTTGTATAGAGCAAGAAGTCTCTTGTAGTTAGTCTCACCCCCATGTCGAGCATAAGCAACGTAGACGAAGCCTCGTAAGTCTGGATGCACTTTGCCTTTTTGGAAGAGTCGCTTTGCGTGTGTCACAACTCGAGGAACACCGTAAGCCGACGCCACAGAAAGTACCATAGAGCGAAGAAGTGTGTCAGAGTGAGCTTCACTCTCTTTCTTCTCAAATCCTATATGCGTAACAATCGGATCCAAGATCCATCTCACATACGCATCATATCCCTTGGTCCATTCCGCTCCGTGATATAGATTTTTCACACGCGAAAGTCCCGAGAGTATTTCTGACCAGACGATGTACGATGTTTCCTTGCGATATGATGCAACGAATTCGAGCACGAGGTCAGTTGGCATTTCACCCGCTTCAGTGAGGGCGAACAAGTCTCGAATGATGCCGAGGCGGTCTTCGGGAGTGAGCTTCATTTCTTCTATCGGACGATGAAGCGTTTTCAAAAGCTCAGGCGAGTATTTTGTACGGTAAACACCCGTCTCGTCTGTGTTGAGTTTGAGCCACGGAGTGTTCGGCTTAGGCATTGTGTATGTTCTCCTCTCCATGAAGACTTTTGTAACTTTGTGCTCGCTTCCTGCGAATATAGAAAGCGGAATCGGCCAGAGAGTTTTGTCTTTTGCATTTTTCTTTGAGATAGCGCTTCGGAAAAATCTCTCCTGTGAAAAAACGAGCTGTCCCCTTTTTTCTTCTACCGACACTACAGGGTGTCCCCCTTTGCGTGTCCAGACGTGCATCATTTTCTTGACGGGCTTCTTTGATATTTTTTCAAATGCATCCCATAGGTCTGTCGTGAGAGTATTTTTATAACTATGTTTTTTGAGATAGTAGCGGAGTCCGTCCCGGAAATCTCGCTCACCAATGTATTCTGCGAGCATGCGGATGACGCTCGCACCTTTCTGGTACGAAATCTCATCGAATATTTCTCCAATTTCTGACGGATCATGTACATCTACTTCGATCGGATGCGTCGTCTGGAGCGAATCGAGACGAAGCGCAATCGCCAAATCAATCGCGACGAATTGCTCCCACAATTTCCACTCAGGAAAAAGCTTGTCAGCTGCGAGGTATTCTATATACGATGCGAACCCTTCGTTGAGCCAGAGATCCGTCCACCACTCCATCGTCACCAAATTTCCAAACCATTGATGCGCAAGTTCGTGGCAAATGACGATAGCTGTCCACTGCTTTGATGAGAGTGATGTATGTTCGTCATCTACCAAAAGTGCGCTTTCTCTGTACGTGATTGCTCCCCAGTTCTCCATTGCCGCAGATTCGAAATCAGGAAGTGCGATGGTGTCGAGAGTATCGAGCGGATACGGAATACCGAAATAGGATTCGTAGAATTCAAGACAGCGCACTGTCGTATCGAGAGCGAATTTGCCCTGATGCTTCTTGCCAGCAGTTGTGAAAACTCTCACTTTCACTCCGGATTTTGTCTTGCGTTCTAAGAACTCGAAGTCGCCTATGATGAATGCGAGAAGGTACGTGGACATCTTCGGTGTCGGAGCGAAATCAATAATTTGATAACCTGGAGTATGTTCACGCGTTGCAATCGGGAGAGTGTTTGAGATCGCAGTCTTGTTAGATGGGACAACAAGTGAGACGTGGAAAACTGCTTTGTGTGCAGGTTCGTCAAAACATGGAAATGCACGCCTCGCGTCTGTCGCTTCAAACTGCGTTGTTGCGATTGTTCTCTCGACTCCCTCGTGCATGTATTTGCTTTTGTAAAATCCGCGCAGAGAATCAGAAAGTAGCCCGCGGAATTCGAGCGAGAGTTTTGCCTTTCCTTTTGGAATTATTTTTTCGAACAAGAGTGTCGCTGTTTCCCTTTTGGCATCGTAAGAGATTTTCTTTGCGAAAACATCAGTTTTCGCAAAAGAGATTTTGCTAGCAAGAATTTCGAGATCCTTGGAGTGAAGGGTTATCTCGCGCAAGCCTTTGAAAATCACAACATCTATCCTTTCCTCTCCTTTGAACGTCCCTGCGTCCAAATCTGGGGCAAGGGTGAGCTTGTAGCGCGTCGGTACAACAGAGCTTCCAAGCCTGACCGATGGTCTTTTCAATCCTTTTTTCTCTGTATTTTTCTTTTGCATAAAGGGTATTTTACCAGAAAAGCATAAAAAAAGCAGGCTTTAAGGCCTGCTATACTTTTTTAATTACTTATTTTTTGCTTCGCTTACACGGACTGCATCGTTTACATCTTTAATTGCGATGACACTCACCGTCTCGCTTGCATCTACTACAACGCATGTAAGTACCGGATAAATCAACTTTGAACGCTTCGGCGTAAAGTATTTGCGTTTCCGAATACTCGTTTTCAAACACTTCCTGATAAGCTGGAATATGGTGGATGTATTTCCCGAAAATACTATTACAATCCTCATGATACTTCACTGTATCGAGAATATGCATGTGCCAAACTTCATCAGCTTCAACTGTTGGAACAATAGATTTTTCAGGATAAATGATACAAAGCATAAGAAATTTTCTATATTCTTCAACAGCCTTTTCTGTTTGCTTCTCTGACCAAGCTTGCGCACCATCCGATGTGGACTGTTGTAATTTCCATGCAATGTTAGCTAGATCCAAATTCTGGATTGCTACGATTTTTTCGTTCGATGATTTCATTTATTTATATTTTTAAATAAGAAAATATAGATACACTCACGCGGTATCTGTAGCGCATACCAGATTAGGTAACTAGCCTTTATTTAGTTTTTAATGTATTTATATGAATTAAAAACACGACCTTGTGAGGCCGCTTTGAGAGATTCGAATATGAAATTTGTGGAGATTTAAATAGCTAAAAGCAGCCTCAAGGATTGATCTCGGGTTGCGCATCGTCGAATTTGAAAATAGCTTTTCGCTGACATAAATTGATTATAACGGGTTTGAAATATTTGTCAATAACTATTGGATTTTGAGCATCTTCTTAATGTCTTCGACGTCCTTTCCCATTTGTCGTACCAATAGCTCTGGAGACCCGAAATCCATCACGGGGCGGATATAACCGACAACATCACATTCTATCTGATCGCCAGGGTTGACGCTTATATAGAGTGCGTTGATGAGGTGAAGCTCGAGAGTCTTCTCAGTCTGTTCAAAAACAGGTACAGGCCCAAGATAAAGAGCTGCGGGATACTTTTCCCCATCAACATATGCCCATGCAGAATAAATACCATCTGTCATGCCGATGATAACGTCTGGCGGAAGGAGTAGGTTGATAGTTGGATAACCGAGCTTTTTGCCACGCCCGTGACCCTTGATTGCAGTAGAATTAAATTTCATTCTTTTGTTGTAATACTGTTATTCGATACATAGTAAAAAGTAGGACTGCACCAGCGATGTATTGGGATACCAATAGAACGCTGTCGTACAGTATCACATCTATGAAAATAGCTACGACAGGAAAGACAAGTTCAAGTATTGTCGCGACTCGCACTGGTGTTGACTTCAAACCTTTGTAATATATGAGAAGCGCCACCATGCCTGTCGAAAGTGCGATAACGAAAAATCGCCAGAACTCGCTTGTGACAGGTAAACGAAAATCCGTGTGCTTACCGAGGACGAAAATAGCAATAAACGCCATTATCGTCGTCAGAAGAAATCGCAATGTGGTGATAACTTTGGGGTTTTGTTGTGTTAATGCAATTTTGGAAAATGTCGTCGAAGATCCCCATGCCACCGCCGCAAGCAAAGCAAAAATTGCGGCAACGATGGTTCCTTTGCCAGTTACCCAATTGATATCACCGTTTGGAAATGTTACAAAAAACGCAGATACTAAAGCGAGTATCGCCCAAAAAATATAGCGACCTTCTATCTTTTCTTTGAGAAATAATCTTGCTGTGGTAATAGCAAATATTGGCTGAAGCTTCTGCAACAAAAATACAACAGAAAAAGAAATGAAACTTACTTTCAGGAGAGCTGTTGTGAAAAAAAGTGTACCCAAAAGACCTGATAGAAACGAAACAAGCAAAACATATCCCCACTCTCTACGAGTTAGCGTTGCATTCTTCAGCAACCGCCACGTAAATGGTAAAAGTATCAAAAGCCCGATTGCGTGCTCAAAAAAAATAATAGAAATCGGTGGAAGGCCATAGAGACTTCGTCGAATCACTCCATCAAATGCCCACAAAAATGCTGCAAGGACGATAAGAGCGGGGCCCATGACTGCAATTTTCTTCATAGACATCATTGCGTTTTCACGTTATCTTTTCTACTCTGTACTGAAAGAAGTATAAGTGATACGAAGACCAAAAATGATAAGAGAGGAATCGTGATAAAACCGAATTCATTGATATAAAGCTTGGTACAGAGTTCAACTGCGTCGCACCCGAAACCGTTACCTGGAAACCAAGTCAAAACAAGCTGATTGACGGCGAAGGATATACCCACGACTGAAAGTGGCAAAACATAAACATATGCGTCATTTCTCTTTTTGAATACAGCAACGAGAAGTATCACCGCCGAAGAATAAATAAATATCCTCTGCCACCAACAAAGTGGACACGGCTCAAATCCTGCAATTTCTGAATAAAAGAGGCTCCCTAGTACCGCGCCGACTGAAACCAGAGCACCGATTGTTACAGAATACTTTTTTATAAAGAGCATAAAAGGCGCTCTTGTCTGTCTGAATACGAGAGCGACCAAGACGCTCGCACTACCGATTGCAAGCAAAATCGCAAGAACGGCCATGAGTTTGTTTACGATAGGAACAAGCATACTTATACTTCAGGTGGTAATTCACATTCTGTTGACTGCTCAAATTGTTCCAAACTCATTTGACCTGTTCGCGTGTTTGGCGCAAAGTCATAAACACTTCCTACAATCGTCGGATCAGTTTCTGATTGGACAACAAGTCTGCCCGGGAAAATCCAGCTTTTAAGAAACTCGGATGCTACTTTCTGGCAATCGGGCGAGAGATCTGGCGTTCCTCTCAAGCCACATTGTTCCGGCTCTCCTTCAGATGTATATGAGAAGCCGTACTCATGTATCCATGTCGGATATCCCTCGATCTTCTCATCAACGCAGACTTGCGTCTGACCTTTGCCGTCTGGCGTTGAACATTCAACGTACACCAAGTATTTTGCTGAGGTACCAAATTCCTTTTTCTGATCAGCACAATGTGGACACCAAAAAGCTCCATAAAACTTTGCTCCTGTGTCTGAAATACACTGCGCAAAGGAGTCATGCTTTCCTGGCTTTTTGTTGGCGCGAACACCGACAAATACAAGAACAACAACAATCGCTACAAAAATGCAAATAGAAACAATGGTTAGTTTGTTCATACTCTGGGATTATAACACTTCTTGCAATATCCAAAAAGTTCCAGTGAATGCGCATCAACAACAACAAAATTCCTGTTTTGGCGGAGCGCATCTCTCACTATGTGTTCAATATGGCAACCGACGAAATCCGTCATCTTCCGGCATCGCCGACAAATAAGATGATGGTGATCGTTCGCTACGTCTTTTAGTTCATAATACTTTTCCTCATGCCCAAAATCGACTTGTTTCATAATATCTTTGGCGAGGAAGTGCTCAACGTTGCGATATATTGTCACGAGATCCATATCTTTTCCGAGTACGGAAAAGATCATATTGGGCGATACAGGGCTCTTTTGCTTCGCAAGATACAAAAGCAAAAGCATCCGCCTTTTGGTGGGTTTCAATTTCTTTGCTTTAAGTATCTGTTTATATGTTTCTGAAATGTCAGAGGTTTTCTTGCTCATAAATGAAATTTTGTTTTTAGATTTGAAATTTGAAATTTGAAATTATTTTACTTTTCTCTCTATCTTGAGCGGTTGAGTGCGATCCTCCCAGGCGCCTTTTTCTTTTAAACAACATTTTCAGTATGCCAGATATCCACAGGTTTTGCAATGCAAGTCATTTGCATTTGTAATAAGAAAGTGCAATACTCTTTCTAGGATATGCCGTGTGTAATACCAATACCTTGGATTATATATGGTCGCACCATATCAAAGTATTATTATTTATAGTAACTTGTTCGATCCCATATGTCAGTCACAACGCTTAGCATATTATCTCTCCTTATTGCAGGCCTCCTTCCGATGGCCATAGCCTTTTTTCTACCTCGAAACAATTCGTTTTACAAATCAAGTGTTGTCCAAGGCTTTGGCCTCGGTGTTTATAGTGCGCTTGTGATTCTGCTCTTACGAGAAGGGGTAGAGCAAGGTGGTGTGGGAAATGCGGTTGTGTGGTTTGCTGTGGGACTTGTCATCAGTATCTTCATCGGCATAGTCTTGAAGGAATTTCACCATCACCACACGAGCGAAGAGAAACATCATAGGCATACGCGGGCGAGTGTCGGGAGAATCCTCGTTTCAGATTTTTTTCATAATATTGTCGACGGAATTGCAATCCTAGCAGGTTTTAGTATTAGTGAGACTGTTGGTTTGATTTCACTTGCAGGTGTTATGGGACATCAAATGATTCAACAGGCGGGACAGCAAATACTTCTCGTGGAAAGCGGACTCTCTGCAAAAAGAGCTCTCGTTATCTCATTCTTTATCTCTCTCAGCCTTATTCTTGGATATTTTCTGCGACACGCCGAGGCGCTCGAATACATACTTATTGTTTTCTCAGCCGGAATAATAGCTTGGAAAATAGGAACTGACCTATTGCATGTTCGATGGACAAAAAGGACAGTTCTCGGATTTATCATTGGTGCTGGTCTTTTGACTCTTGCTCTTCTCCTTATTCCACACGGACACTAAACACTTCATTATTTTCACTTCCACTAGTATCGAGCGAGAATGTAACGATTACCTTTTCGAAAAAGTATCCCTTCATTCAAAAGCCCTGTTAGCGCTGTCGTCACTCTCGTTTTGCCGAAAAGTCGGACCGCTGTTTGATCTTCTTCTGCGATACTTCCCTTCTCAAGTATGAGCTTTACAATCGCACCTCGCGCTTCCCTATTGGAACCTTTGAATGCCGATTGCGGTTTGTATGACTTTGCGCGACTCACCAAAACTTTTTGCTCACGCTTCAAATAGCTCCCATAATCCATGAGAGCGGTGTACCAGCAACGAGGATTTTCTTGATCAACGGTCTCTCGAACAAGTTTCCTTATTGTTTTGTCGTCAATTTTCCTTTTAGTATTCGAAAAAAAATGATGAATGAAAACTGCTCGTATGTTCGTTTCAACGAGAGTATCCGAAGTATTCCACGCAAACACCCTGATTGCTCCTGCAGTATACTCTCCGATACTATGAAGCTTTACTAATTCAACGTGTGATTTTGGAAGTTTACCATTGTGATTTTTCATCACCTCTTTCGCACCTAGTAGAAGGTTGAGCGCGCGACGATTGTACCCAAGACCACTCCATTCTTCTAAAACGTCACGTGGCGATGCTTTTGAAAGTGCTTTCACTGTCCGAAACTTCTTGATGAAAGAATTATATTTTGGTATCACACGCAATACTCCTGTTTGTTGGAGCATGACCTCAGACACCCAGATCTTGTAGGGAGCGTGTGTATGACGCCACGGAAGGTCGCGTTTGTTTTTCGCATGCCACTTCCATACGAGGTTTTGAAAAAGCTTTATTCCTTCCATTTAGGAACAAAAATAGACATTATGCCGAAAATAAAATGCGTCGAGCGTTTAGATAGGTTAAATATAATACCAACAGTGAAGAGAAATAATGCAAGCTGTGTACTAAAAAATGAAACTAAAATTGCCACCAGTCCACAAATGATAGGAAAAACCATTCTGGTGTATGCGTGTCGTCTCTCGATTTGAGTGTAAGGAGAATTCGCTATTGTGTCCGATTTCTCTGCATAATTTCGCATCCATAGCATCGTCAGTCCGATAAGTATGAACTGTAGTGCAAATACGATAATCGCGAGTGTAGAAGTACTAAAGGCACCAAGTAAATGTGACGTGAACGGCACCAACGCAACGAGGAAGAAAAAAATTGCATTGATGTTGACTAAACGATGGTCTATGTTGTGTGCAAAGACGGACATGATGTAGTGATGACTTCTCCAATACGAAAAGAGAAGGGTGAAGGAAAGAATGTAGCTTAAGAAAAGTGGTAGCAGTGATTTCAGAGCATATAAAAGTGCAATATTGTCTGCGCTCGGAGAAAGACTAGGTACATGAATTTCAAGGACGAGTAACGTCATAACGATGGAAAAAATGCCGTCTGCAAGCTGTTCGAGTCGTTGTTGTTTCATATTTTAATTATAGCACTTTCCCTATTCTTTCCACTCGATGATTTTCCCCATTTTCCTCTCGATTTTGTCTGCCTTACGCAAGTGAATTCCTTTCGGTAAGAATTTCATATGTTGACTTCGATCAAGCGCTCGATCAATTTCCCACAAATCTAGTTGAGACGTTATCCATTCTTTACCAAAACGGTCGAGCCTAAAAGGTTTTGAGTACGCAACGAGCGTCTTTTGACCATTATCTTTGAAATATTCATGAAAATACGACAACACAAGCTCGCGCAACGTCTTGTATATGGGTTCTCTGTAACGAAGCACTGCGTGGTTTGTCTTTGATAATGCACCCCAGTGGCCGTATTGTTTGAAAAGTACAACAACGTGGTCATAGTCTCCTCTGCTTCCCTTGAGATCCAACAGTTGCGGTTTGTGTCCGTGGAGGGAAAGAATGTATGCGCCGAGCATTGCACCTTCCATACAGTGAGCACTTTTCGTCCGCATGACACGAAGCGGGGATTTGCACGTTTCGCCTTTATTTTCAAAATTGATTGGAATAGAATTCAGGAAATCCTGTACTTGCGCTGGTGTTTTGAGTCTACGAAACAACGTGACCTCATCTTTCTTAAATTGCTCCATGAGAAAATTGTACCATGAAAGATTAGGCGTTCTCTCCTGCTACGTAACCTGTTGTCCAGCAGAGCTGAAGCGAATAACCACCAGACGGCCTATTGATATGAAGCAAATCACCTGTAATGTAAAGGTTCGTGTACAACAAAGATTGCATCGTTTTGGTATCAATCTCATTCAACGACACTCCGCCGTCTGCGACAACAGCTCTATCAAAACCCATCAGTCCGACTATGTTGACCGGAAGAGCTTTTAGGGTGTGAACAATCTCCTTTCTTTCTTCTCGTGTTACGCTATGTACTTTCGTATCCGGAAGGACAGTTACCAGCGAAAGTACCGCATCGCTTATTCCTTCAGGTGTGATCTGGTCAAATATATTTTTAAGCATTTTGTTTTTGTTGCTATCAAAAATGCGTACTATTTTTTTTTCGAGAGCACCAAGATCTGTTTCAGGAAATGCATCTATCGTTGCTGTCACGATTCCGGTATGGAGAAGATCAGCAACATCTTTGGCTGAATTCAAAATAAGTGGGCCAGAAAGTCCAAAATGTGTGAAAAGTATCTTTCCTTTTTTCACAAACTTTTTTACTCCATCAACATAAAAAGTGATTTTCATAAATGTGAGAGAAACCCCAGCAAGAGACTTTACCCATGCGTCTGAGACTCGCAACGGCACTATTGTAGGGGTTGGATTTTCTACTTTGTGCCCCACGTCGCGGAGCCACGCAAATCCATCCCCTGTTGAACCTGTTTCAGGATGTGACACTCCTCCAGTAGACAAAATGTATGATGTTGCAGTGTACGTCTTCTCGCCGGCAACGACACCGCTGATTTCTCCGTTTTTTGCCAATATTTTCGTTACTTTTGACTTTGATTTTATTGTGACATTGCAGTCGTTCAGATATCTCAAAAGTGTTGTGTAAACATCGTGTGCCTTTTCTGTATGTGGAAATGCACGTTGTCGTGCTTGAACAACAAGAGGAAGGCCTAGATTCTCAAAAAATGAAAACGTATCTTTGGAGCTAAATTTTGAAAATGAAGAAAACAAAAATTGATCTGCTTTTCCGTAGTGCTCCAAAAACTTCCTCATGTCTGGTTCTGCGTTGGTAATGTTGCACCGACCGCCCCCAGATATTTTGAGTTTCTCACCAAGTTCTTTATTTTTCTCAAGGATAAGTACGCGCTTGCCACGACGCCCAGCAATACCAGCCGCCATCATGCCTGATGCGCCACCGCCAACCACAATCACGTCATACATATCCTTCTCCGTATTACCTTTCATATGAGTACAATAGCATATTTACATTCTGCTTAAAAAACAACATCGCTTGATTGTAGAAATCAAAACGATGGTGTGTTACTTTATTTTTTTGCCTTTTTTGGCTTCTTCTTCTCTTTTTTGTGTGACATTCCTTTTGCCATATATAAGTGAGATTATAAGTTATTAATACTCGACAATGTTACCACGATTATTTACCTATTGTTATTTTATCATCAAGTTCCTGACATGCAACATCGCTCATCGAAGGAATATAATATAAATTGGAAATATCTTTGTATACATAGACACCGTCTCCCCTATCAACCATCTCACCGAAGCCGACAGTCGCATTTCCTTCACCGAATACTATTTTTAATTGCTCTGTGACGTTCATTCCTTCTGCTTCTGAATGCCACCACACATCCGCCGTTCGCGCCATTGCTATCGGATCCAAAGGACCAACCGTTCCGTCAAATATGCCAATTTTCTTATCTTTCTCTACAGGAATATTTTGAAACTCTCCTGCCACCTCATCTCCTGTGAGATTGAGTTTGAGCCACGCTATATCGCTTTGCCCGCGGTCAGCAAGCTTTTCATAGTAAAAGCAGAGGCTTATAGTATCTGCTTCTTCACCGGTCGTGTCAGTACTTTTATATGGTGAAACTGCGATTTTCTCTGACTTGAAAAAAAAGTATATCCCAACAACAACTGCTAGAATGATGAGAACTGATATAAGAGTTCTATTTGTATTCATTATCACATTGTAACACAATCCACCATACTCATGTTTATGTGTAGAAATAAAAAACCAGGCGTATCTCGAGAGAGACCAATTCTGGTTAATTTGAAAACCCAATTACCCTTATATTTTATTGCCGAAATAAAGCAGGTAGTTGCGGCTGGTTATCAAACCCAAACACTTACTGATAGTAGTGTTCAAAAAAATACTCATCTATTAATTGCATTCTAACCCATGCAAAAAATTTGTCAGTAACCTACTTTTTCGCTTTTTTAACTACTTTCTTGGGAGCTGGCTTCTTCGCGATTTTGACTGATGGTTTAGTAGAAGTAACAGGTTTTGCAATTTGATTTGTCTCTGGTGCTTTCGCACGAGAGAGCCCCTCAACTGCACTTATAAGACGATCAAGCTTTGCATTCAACGCATCAAGTTGTTTCTTTGTGTCATTATTTACCCCTTCACTTCTGCTTGATGTATTCGCTACATATGCTGGCTTGGCAGATATCCTATCTGATGCGTACTCACGTTTTGGTGCACTGTCACGAAACCCAGCGCTTTTCTTTTCTCCGAAACAATCTTTGCAATACACAGGCTTATCTCCTGTCGGTCGAAATGGTACTTCGCACGTTTTACCACATTCACTGCAAACTGCTTTGTGCATGACAGTATCAGAGCTTCCCCCTCTTTTATCCCCCCAGCTTTTCTTAGGAAAACTTGGGCGTCCGCCATCACGTCCTCCTCCGCTACCAAATCCACCTTTTCTCCCTCCCCGATCTCCGCTTTTGTCAAAATAAGCCATAATATGTGTACAAATTAGTTTATGAGTAATATATTTAAAAATATTAATCTTTTATTGGTTAAATAGCAAGCGGTAAGGAGGAAAGAGAAAGAGCGCGGGCCTTTGGCCCGCGCTCTTTCTCATACTCTATTTCTTTCTTGCTAACATCCTTATGAAAGGTGTTTTGAAATAAGCTTTGTCATTTCAAACATGTTGACCACTTCTTTTCCTCCAAATACTTTCTTCAAATTTTCGTCGGCTACAATGTTTCGTTTATTCTTCGGATCCTGAAGATTGTTCTTCTTGATGTAGATCCAGAGAGCTTTGACGACTTCACTGCGAGGCATCGGACCCTTTCCGACGACAGCCGCGAGGTCATCGCTTATCTTCATTGGCTTCATAAACGCTGAGTTAGCTTTTGCTGGCATAATTATTGCTTAAATTAATGATAAACTCTTCTCCATTCATTATACAACACTACTCCCATGTCTGCCTAGTGTCTTTCCACTATTTCACCTCGCAGACGAGGACACATTGCATTGTACACATTTCTTCTTTCGGGTCATTGCGACAAGCAGATGCGCACTCATTCCAGATTCCGCTGATTTCCACACATGCATTTTGATTGATATCGAGGCATTCACGGAACTCTCCGTCCCATGTTCCCCCTTTTGCAAGACAGTCTGTGCCAGTATTTTTCGTTATCGTATCATCTGGCTCTTTCACAAAGTCTAAAGGCGTCTTATCAATATGAAAAGAAACAACATAATCGTTGGGATCGATAACTTTACCCATCATTACCTCCGGCGCAATATCAACAATCGAAATCTTGTAGCGTCCCCATTCTAACGGCACACCATCGGAGGCATAATTGAGAGTTTCTGTTTTCTCAGATGTTCTAAGTGTGATGTTGGTCGTAACAGCACCATACTCAATACAATCTGCACCGAAAGGACAACGGTAATCATTCACTAATGTATTGAATGAAAGCGAGAGTTCGCCGTCGTTGGTATCAACACTCTGCCCAGCCCCAAGAACAATATCGTCGGGTGAAGAGACAGTGATACCATGAATAGGTGCAAGAGCTTCTCTGTTTGAATAATTAAAAATAATAAATCCAAGTGCCAATAGTGAGGCAATTGCAATTATTGTTTGCTTTTTCTTCATATATACAAATCCTCCCACAAAGCATGCTTTTTTTCAATACTATCCACGGAATCTTTTATAAATCAATTTCATATTCAATTTCTCCAGCCAATTGCTCGAGTATGTCTTCGAGAGTGTCTAGACACACTTAAATATACAAAATCCTAGCCAATTTGAGCTCCTCGTATGTATACGCACCTTTCAAATATGAAAATACAGGCGCAAGAGCGGTTGCGCCCTTTTTGTCAAAAGCTTTGAATATTGTTGGGAGGCACAGAAGTAAATCTTTTTGACATAGACCTTTCACCTCATCTTTCTCCATCATTCCTGATCTAACAAGTTCCCCAATATGTTCAATAACAGTCCCTTCTGTGATTTTTCTTTCATTCACAATATTTTCAATTTTAAAACCATTTTTGATGAGCACGAGAGTTTTGTGTTGCGTCGTTTCCTTATTTTTCTTTTTTGAAATCTTTGCTCCGCCTTCAAGTATTCCTCCACATGCTTTGAGGAAATTTTCATGCATCTTTTTTATTTCTACTTTTTCAAGTGCTTCGAATGCACATCGCGCTTTCTCCGACATTTCACGGAAATGCTGATCGACGTGAGCAACGTCAGGATGAACCTGAAGAGACTTTTGATTGACGCCATGAAGGAAGATTCCGTCTAACGTTCGTACACGTGAAAGTGCCACATATCCTTGTCCGTACTCGAATACATCGCTCAAATCCATCACAGCGGCGTCAAGCGACATTCCTTGGCTCTTGTGGACAGTGATTGCCCACGCGAGTCGGAGCGGAATCTGAGAAATCCTCGCGCGGACTTTGCCATCTTCTTCGACAATCCATTCCATCGGCTCAATGACGATTTTGCGTCCGTCACGAGTTTCGATGACAGGAAAATGTGTAACGTTCTGGAATTCTACTACTTTGCCGAGCGTTCCGTTGGCAAATCCGGCGCTTGGATTGTTTTTGGTACACATGACGATGCTTTCTTTCTTGACAATCAAAGTTTCTGGCGAAAGACATCCCTTTTTCAGTGACTCAACCATCGACGCTTTCCCTTTCGATTCCATTTTGTATTCATGTTCCATTCCTGTGAGTCTGGAAAGTGAGGCATCGTTCAGAGCATCAACAGAAACGTTTTTTGTAAAGAGTCGTGTAATATTCTCAGGTGGTGTTTCTCCTTTCATGATACGCGACTCCAAATATGCAAAGTGCATTTCTTCAACCTCATTTGAGCGAATAGCAGAAAGTAGCGAGAGCAGTTCTGCGTCTTCTTGTCGATGTTGTTCAGACAAATAGCACGTCACTATTTCGAGAGATTTCCACGCACGAGAACGATAGGCAAATTCTGCAACATTACCAAATGTTGAAATTGGCGGGAGTTGAAAAAAATCTCCCACCAGTACAACTTGTAGTCCACCAAATGGCAATTCATTGTTTCGTATAGTCCGACACACCTCCTCAATCATTGAGAGCATGCCAGCTGAAAGCATAGACACCTCGTCTATTATGAGCACCGTTGCATTTTTGAGACGCTTCACGAGATATTCCTTGTTGCCAAGCGCATCGAGATCGTACGGCCCGAGAGTACTCCTGATTCCAATTCCACTCCAAGAATGAATAGTAACACCGTGAATATGAGTCGCCGCAATTCCTGTGGAAGCGGTTATCGCTGGCTCAACAGCATGTTCTCGAAGATAGCGTACGTACTCGCGAATAGTATGAGTCTTGCCCGCTCCAGGTTCTCCAGTCAAAAAGACATTTGTGCCAGTTTTCAAAATTGTGAGTGCTTGATCTTGAGTCATTGGAATGAGAGTAAGGATTAAAGTGGAAAGTGGCTAGTAACGGGAAAATTATAGCACAAAAAAAAAGCCGCGCGGGTTCCCCTGCGCGGCTTTTTCGAGCCTAAAATTATTCGATGAATGTTAGCGCTTTGCCTTTCTTGTCAGCTCGTCCTGTACGACCGATGCGGTGCACATAATCTTCATACGTCGCTGGAATATCATAATTGATGACATGGCTCACGTTTGGGATATCGAGTCCTCGCGCGGCGACATCTGTTGCAACTAGAATTTGAATTTGGTTTTCTTTGAATTGCCCGAGAGCTTTCTGGCGTTTGTTGTGAGGTTTGTCACCATGAATTGACTCAACAGCGAATCCTCTGTCTCGCAAGACTTTCGAAAGCTTTTCAACACCATGCTTTGTGCGTCCGAAAATGAGAACTTTGTTGAATTCATTCCCTTTCAAAAGTTTTTCAAGGATATCAATCTTCACATTTCCTCCTGGTACACGTACGATATCTTGGTCAACATTTTTTGATGTATCTCCTGTTTTGACAGATACACGTATCGGTTCAGTTAGAAATTGTGAGATCAATGCTTCTATCTCTTTCGAAAGAGTTGCTGAGAAGAAAAGTGTGTGACGTGGTGTCGGCATCTTGGCCATCACATATTTCATATCATTGATGAATCCCATGTCGAGCATTCTGTCTGCTTCATCCAAAACTATAGTTTTGAATTGAGAAAGAATAAGAACTTTTCTTTCTACCAAGTCTTTGAGTCTTCCTGGAGTTCCGATCACGAAATTATTGCGACGTCGGAGCATTCCGATTTGCTTGTTGATTGGAGCACCTCCAACACAACAAACTGAGAAAATACCTAATGCCTTTGTGAGTGCCCGGAACTCTTCGTCTATTTGAATTGCTAGTTCACGAGTTGGTACAACGACGATGATATTCTCTTTTGAATCTACGATAACTTTGTTTATTAGTGGGATTAGGAACGCAGCTGTTTTACCTGTACCAGTATTTGCAATACCTACAACATCGCGTCCTTGTAATATGTGTGCGATTGTACGATCTTGAATAGGTGTTGGTAAAACGTATTTACGTGCAGCGATAGCCTTCTTTAGTCTTTCATCCAATTTGAAATCAGCAAATTTGTGCTCAGGCACAAAGTGCTCTATTTCTTCTGTTATGACAGCTTTGTTTACAAACTTAGAAATATCGATTCTGTCTGTTCTGCCCCCTCCTCTATTTGAGCTACGATTACTAGCCCTTCCTCCAGATGAACTTCTTCCAAATCTACTTGATGGTCCACCTCTTGATCCGCCACCAAAACTACTTCTTCCTTGTGAAGACCGTGCTGGCCTTGAACCTGAAGAGGAGAAACTTCTTTTTTGATACATATAAAAAACTACTAAAAATTAGAAAAGCCGTCGAGGCTAGTGTGTAGTCTATAACGTGCTAATGGTAAGGCGACTACCCTCCAAAGCTTTTGTGAACGAAATAGATCGCACAGATGTTAGGAGAAAAACTTACAAGACAATCATAGCCTATATTGCGTTTTTTGTCAACTATTTTGCATATATTATATTGTCTGATTTTGAAATGGAGAAAATCTGGTCTACAATCACTACACTGTGGTGCAAACAACCATCAACTATCTTACTCAACTTTCACAACGTATACCCGTGGAGCTTTTTGCATTCATAGCTTCATTTGTTGAAGAAGTATTTGCTCCTATACCATCTCCTCTTGTCACGTCGGCTGTTGGTGCAATAGCGCAATCTCAGGGATATCTCGTCGGCGCCCTCTTCATCCTAGGGCTCTTGGCAGCAATAGGCAAAACAATTGGTGCTATTATCATATATTTCATATCAGACAAAGCAGAAGATTTTGTGATGAAAAAGATCGGACCATGGCTCGGATTCACACACGACGACGTCGAGAGAGTCGGTGCACACATCACGGGGACATGGAAAAGTTATGTTCTCCTAGTTTTTGTCCGTACGGTTATCCCGTCATTCTTTTTCTCGGCATCCGCTGGAATTATCAAAATGCGAATGAAAATATTTGTCATCGTTACTTTGATCGGGACATTTTTCAGAAGTACAATTTTTATTTTTCTCGGCTATTTCAGTGTCGATGCGATTCATAAAATCTCCGGGCATATCAAAAACACTGAGGTGTTCATCGAGATTACCATCGCGGTAGCACTCTTTGCGCTGGCCATCTATCTCTACTGGAAACGCGCAAACGGAGTGAAGAAATAATATCAGCTCGTATTACTTTTCGATAATTGTTCGCTCAATAATAACAGGAGGCTTTTGCGCAAGTTTCATCTGCGTCGTTTCAAGTGCTTCTTTGTGAGCTTCAAGTTCGGCAGTTAGCTTCTTGTTGTGACGCTTCAAATACGAAAATAGTTTACTGTCATGTATTGCTGCAGGTATGAAAATGAGAACACCTATAAGCATACCAGCCAAAAGTGCAAGAAAAATGATAATAGCGAGAGAACCGTTTATGTTCCATGCAAGAAATTCAACATGAACAACAGCGGGGTTTTGTGCTGCGAAAATGATGCCGATAACGCCAATGAGAATACCAATTAGAAATGACATAAAGTATTTATTGATTAGGTTAATAAGACTAACACACTTACTATGACGTATCAGGACGCCATCTATAACAACATTTTCTTTTTATATACTAGAATCTATTGATGCTCGAGATTTTGGCCCAAGGACTCCGTCAGCCGAAAGCCCTACTGCACGTTGGTATTCGATGACTGCATTCTTTGTGAGTGACCCAAAATATCCTGTCGCCCCGGCACTTGCTAGAGACAAAGACGCTGAACCTTTACCCTCTACTACAAGAAAATTCTGAAGCCATGTGATATCTGCGCCACGCATGCCGTACCGAAGATCTCGCGTTAGAACAGTAGTTGTCGATGCTGGCACCGTGACCCCTTTCGTGAGAGCATCTTCAATTTCCGATGGCAAATCTATTTTTTCAGATTGCGCCTCGAGAAAAAGAGAACGGTACTGTGCAACAAGAGCTTCCGCTTGTGCCTTTTCATCATCAGCATCATTTATTATTTTTTCTATCGCATCAATCCTACCGTCGAGATCCCAATCCTTTGTCATACGAGGAAATGAATTGAGAGCACCGTCTTCGTCAGTGATGGCGAAATGCAAATGCGTCGATGCAGCACTAGCATTGCCAGAATTGCCTACGTATCCGATCAAATCCCCCTTCTTGAGTTCATCGCCTTCATTGAGACCATCTGCATAGTCCTCGAGGTGCGCATAGTAAAACAATTCTCCCCCAGGATTTGCTGTGTATACAACCCTGCCCCCTGTATCTCCATAATCAATGCGCGTCACGACTGCGTCAGTCGGAGAAACGATGAATGCTCCGCGTGGAGCGAATATGTCAGTTCCTTCATGCGTGCGACCGTTTGCACGTGCGTCTCCCCATGTATCATCTAGATCCTCTACCATCACACCTAACAATATCGGCACAACAATATCATCTTCACTTTCATTATCGAGATCATTTATTTTGCGCTCTGTCGAAGAAGACACGCCCCACCACAAATTACTACTACCGTCATTATGATTTGCAAACGAATGTAGCGGAGTTATCGCAAAAAAGAGCATTGTGACCAAAGAAAGAGCGATCAGTTTCTGTTTGTTTTTTCTCATGCATGGAGTATACCATTTTTATCAATGTCTTGATTTATCAATGAAATTGTGTTATTGTATAAAAGTGAAAAAAAATACAACCGATTTGAAATTAAACGAGATTCAGCTTACGTTATCTGAATTTTTACAGTCTTTCAACCAAAACATGTCTGCTGGTTTCCCGAAAGTATCCGAGGCACAGCTACTTAAATTCAAGAGTGAAAATGAATCATTTTTCCGTAAGGGTGACACTTGGTCGCTCGACCAACACCGGAAGAAAGTTATAGACTGGCTTCCTCGAAACAAAACAACTGCTTAAACAAACAAAAATCCGCCAGTTGGCGGATTTTTGTTTGCGAGACTATGCAGTTGGTGTCTCTGGTGTCTCAGTAGCTGGAGCTTCAACCGGAGTTTCTTCTGGTGTAGAAGTTGTTTCTTCTGTCGTTGTTTCGTCTGACATAAATATATTGAGAGTTAGTTCTGCTAAATGCGACTGTGCGAGTATATACTACTTTCGCAGTATAGCCTAACAGAAAATATGTGGACGTGCGTCTGAAATTATTTTTTCTTTTTTGGCTTTGCAATCAAAGCAAGTTTCTCTTCCCTTTTCAGTCTCTTCAGCTCTGCTTCGCGAGAACGTGCTTTCGCATACGACTTCACTCTTTCTGAATATACGAGAATAACTGGCCGACGAATCTTGGTGTAGTGTGCGCCATTTTTGGAATTGTTATGTGAATGAAGCCGACGTTCGAGATCGTTCGTGCTTCCAACATAGAGAGTCTTGTCATCGCATTCGAGTATGTAGACGAAATACATGATGCTATTTTAGCATTAAAAATATTACCCCTCCAGATCAAGTGTCTCGTCAATCCTAATCTGTTCGACAAATTCTGGTACGTGAGAGACGAGGATCATCGCGCCGGTGTATACACTGAGCGCTTTGGCAATGACAGGCAAATGACGGAAGTTGATGTGGTTGGTAGGTTCATCGAGTATGAGAAGTCCGGGGCGAAGCAAGACGAGGCGCGCGAATGCCACCAATCCTTTTTGTCCTTCAGAAAGTGCGCCTATTTTGGTATGGATGATATCACCTCGGATAAGGAAGCTCGATGCTGTCGCGCGCAAACGCTCTTCATCCACTTTTGCACCTGCCTCGAGCATAGCGCGCGAGAGCGACTGGAGCACGGTGTCATCAAAATTGAGCGTTGAAAAATCCTGACGGTAGTAGCCCACGCGGATATGGCCGGCAATTTTGGCGCCGTCATCCCCCCCTTTTGCCATTTTCTCTAGCAGTGTGCTTTTGCCGATACCGTTGGGTCCACGCAAAAGTAGGTGTTGGTTTTTCTTGAGAGATATCTTGGCTGTTCGCTTCACAATCTTGTGTGTCTTTGGGCTCATGATTGTGAAATTAGTAATTGAGATTATTTCTCCGAGTATGTCGTCTTGCGCAGGTATCGTGAACGCTCGTATTGTTTTGTCTTCACGTCTCACATCCACCATTTCTTCCTCGAGCTCTTCTGCCAATTCTTTCATCCGCTTTGCGACAAGTCGCAAACGACCTCCTTTGTGTGAGAATTCGTTTGATTTGTCCTTCTTTGCCTGAATCTGTTTTGCGAGCTGAGCATTCTTCATGTTTTCTCTCTCCACACGAGCAGTGATGTCTTGGAGCACGTTTTTGTAGTTGCCCACGTACTGCTCTACCTTGCGCGTGTGGATGTCGAGGTAGAGCACGCCTGTCGAGAATGCATTCAAAAATTCTGCATCGTGAGAAATCACCATGACAGTCTTTTGATAATTTTTGAGAAATTCTGTGAGGTGAGCGATGCCGTCTGCGTCGAGATTGTTGGTCGGCTCGTCGAGCAAAAGCAAATCCGGATCTTGGATAAGTGCTGACGCAAGAAGCAAGCGCGCCTGCTGACCGCCGGAGAAAGTCTTGATTACGCGGTCATGCACTTTTTCGTGACCTATGAGATTGACGACTTCAAGCGCTTCATCGATACGCGGGTCAATGTCATACACCTTTTTGGGAAAACATTTTTCGAAAAATTCACGAACAGTGAGCGACAGATCCTCACGCGGAATTACTTGCCGTGAAATAGCAATTGTCACTCCGTTGACTATATTGATCTCCCCATTTTCGGGTTTCAGTGCTCCTGTGATCAAGCCGAAAATGGTGCTTTTGCCGGCACCGTTTTGTCCCATGATCGTGATCTTGCTTTCGCTCCGCAGAGAGAAACTCACTTCTTCGAGTATCGGTTTGTTGGAATTGTATTCGAAAGAAACGCCTTCAAATCGCAGTATTGTTTCGTTTTTTGCCATGAGGGGCAATTGTAGCATTATATAAGGGTTTTTGACGAGAGATTTGACAGATGGACTGATTTGTATTACTATACATTGAAATATAAAACCCTACACGGAGCCCTCAAGCAGAACACTTAATTAGTTGTTAATACTCTCCCCATAATACCACTTTCAAGTGGATTTTTTAATTTCAATTTTAATAATTCATTTTT
>Ga0163151_10000718_pt1 | contig 57672 bp, 49 predicted proteins | sample OliLakLV19MP5IB2_FD_145596 | JGI IMG/M metagenome (GOLD analysis project Ga0163151, IMG submission 145596) | Freshwater microbial mat bacterial communities from Lake Vanda, McMurdo Dry Valleys, Antarctica - Oligotrophic Lake LV.19.MP5.IB-2 | ecosystem: Environmental > Aquatic > Freshwater >... | reverse complement strand
GATTTGACGATTGGGGGGATTGGGGGGATTGGGGGGATTGAATTTGAAGATTGAAGATGGGACTGAGCGTCCATCGCACCATCAGCGATCAACGATCAATCCCACCATCCGACAATTCCCATCCTCAGTCCCCCATCCACAATCCGTTCCATCCCGATCCTCAATCGCTTAATCCTCAATCCTTAATTTCCCGAAGCGCTCCGCGATCGTCCCCGCCACCGCTTCGCCATGAAACCGCCCGTTCTCGATGAAGATCTTTCCGCTCTGCTTCCCCGCCACACACGCGCCGATCACGAACAGGTTCGGGACCGTGCTTTCGAACGTCGCTTCGTCAAACACCGGCGCAAAGATGGGCTCGTCTACGGCTGCGCCCACTGACCTTAGCAACGCCGTGTCGGCGCGATACCCGGTCATCAGATACACCTGATCCGCCGGAATCTCATGCCGGCCAGACGGTCCTGATACCACGACGTGCTCCGGCGTGATCTCGACCACAGACGATGAGAAGCGCGCGCGAATGGATCCTTCCCTGATGCGATTGTCGATGTCGGGCTTGACCCAATACTTGATCGAATCGCCCAGACCCTCGCCACGATGGACAATGGTCACACGGGCGCCGGCGCGGTACAGCTCAAGGGCCGCCTCCGCCGCCGAGTTCTTGCCGCCTACCACCACGACCTCACGCCGGAATCCGGTATGCGGCTCACGGAAGAAGTGCGAGACGTGCGGCAGGTCCTCACCAGGAACTCCCAGGGGATTGGGGATGTCGTACGCGCCCGTCGCCAGCACGACATACCGAGCCTGGCGGACCACCTCTTCCCCATGGCGGCTGCGCGATGTGACGGCAAACACGCCGTCCGCGCCACGGCTCAGCGTCGTCACGAGTTCGTCGAAGCGGACATCGAGCTTGTAGGTGTCTGTGACGCGACGGTAGTACCGCAACGCCTCAAGGCGGGTGGGTTTTTCGTGGGGGCTGACAAATGGCAGCCCTCCAATCTCCATCAGTTCCGGCGTTGTAAAAAACACCATGGCCGGCGGGTAGTGCACCAGTGAGTTCACCAGCGCTCCCTTTTCGAGCACCACGTGCGTGAGGCCCCGCTGCCCTGCCGCGATGGCCGCCGCCAGACCCGCGGGGCCGGCGCCAATGACAATGACATCCAGGACGTTATCGACGCGTGTATTCAATGCGGAAATTGCTCCCCACGGCCACCGGACGACCGCCGGCCTTGAATACGCCCTGCTCAGCGAGGGACGTGACCTCCAGACTGACGCCGACCACCGAGATCGACGTGACCGACTCGGCCAGCTGCAGCGTGATGGCCTCGGCACGGCCCGGCACCACCGAGATGGCGCCGCCGGGACCGATCCCGCCAGCCACGCGGTCGAAGATATCCACCTCCGTGCGCAACTCCCGCGAGACGGCTGCCTTCGAGATCTCGGCGCCAGCCTGGTCGAGCACCGCCACCACCGCTGTGTGTTTCGCGTACATCTGCGGGCCCGCCGCGCCAGCGGGTGGAGGCGTATACCGATTGTGCAAGTCGAACATCAGGGTGGTTGTGCCCGTGTGTGGTGGCACCGTCATCATCACCCCGTCCTTCGCGTGGGTGCTGACGACCATGTCGCAGAATTTCCTGCGGCTCTTGAGCCCGACACCCAGGTCGGCCGCGCACGAGAACGCGGTGGTGACGTCAGGCGGTGGCCAGGCCACTGCGGCCAGCGCGACAACGACGCCGATCACTCTGCGCATCGTTTGAGTATAGACGGCTGTCCGGCCAGTACAACAAACAACGGGCGGTGGGATCAACCCACCGCCCGTTGCCGTGAAACGCCGTTGCCGATCTAGAACGTGATCTTGACGGAGAGTCGCGCCGCGCGCGCGCCCTGGAAGCCCGACGCCTGGTTGTACGTGGCATTCGGCCGGCCCGCCGTCCCCTGCGCGGCCAGTCTGGCCACCGTGTCGAACCCGGCAAAAAACGCCTGGTCGTTGGGCAGCACGAGGGCATCTCGATACTGCGCCACGGCCTTGGTCGTCACCGTCATCTGGTCAAACAGGTTGTCGATGTTGAACTGCACGTTCAGCCGCATGTTGCGCGGAAGGCTGAAGCTCTGCGTGAAGTTCAGGTCGGTCTGTGTGAAGGTGGGTGAACGCCCAAGGTCACCTCGGCCGTACACGAAGACCGGCACGCCCTTGTAGGTGACCGAGGTGGTGTTGGGCAGGCCCGAATACGCCACGAAGTTGGCGCCCACCTGGGTCCCCCACGGCATCACGTACGCGCCCTGGGCCTTGAACTGGACCGGGCGGTCGCTCTGAAGCCGGCCGTAGTTGGCCTGCCCCGTCTGGTTGAACGCCATGTACAGGCCGTCGAACGACCGGTTGACGTTCGGGCTGTTGCGGCCATTCTCGTCCGAGTTGGTCAGGCCCGCATAGTTGCCGTAGGTCCGGCTGACGAGGATATTGGCATTGAGGAACCAGTTGTTCGCCAGGCGACGCTTGAACGAGAAGTCCACTCCGTCGTACGTACGCTTCGGCCGCGGCGTGGCCGGGAAGGCCGTGCCGAGGGGATATTCGCCGAATCCAGTGCCGGGGTTGGCGATGTAGTAAACCTCGCCGACGCCCGGCACCTGCACGCCGACGTCCTCGATGGTCTCATTCAGCCACTTGTGAGCGTAGCGCACGCCCACCGACATCAGGCGGCCCAGTTCGTGATCGGCGCCGACCGTGAGTTCCTGGGTCTTGACCGGTTTGAGGTTGGGATCCACCAGGTTGTCGGCGGGGTCGTTCGAGACGTGGCGGAAGTCCACCTGCTCGATGAACGTGCCACGGCAACCGCTGCTCGGCGTGCCATCGCAGTCAATGGTGTTCCAGTTGAAGTCGTCCAGCGTCCAGTAGTAGCTGATCCATCGGTCCGCACCCCACGCGCCGCGCGGCATATCGAGCTTCTCGATGTCGTAGAAGGTGCCCCACGAGCCGTACACCTTCCACTTGCTGTCGCCCTTGATGTCATACGCAAATCCCAGCCGCGGAGCAATCTTGTCTCCCCACCCGAACGTGATGCCGGGGTTCTGGGGCTGATACGACGGGATGTCCGTGTGCTCGGCGCGCACGCCGTAGTTGATGGTCAACTTGCCGTTCACCGTCCACTGGTCCTGCAGGAAGAAGCCCAGGTTGTTCGAGTTGATATCGCCCTCGGTGTAGACACGTGAGACGGTGTAGTACCCGTACTTGCCGCGGACCAGCGTGTTTGACAGCGTCGCCCGTGAACTGTTCCAACTGAACGAGATGTTCGGGTGCTGCGCACCGGAACTGACCTGGTTGGCGATGCGTTCGAGCTGCACGCCGAACTTCAGCGCGTGCTCGCCCTTCCAGTCGCGGAACATCGTGAGGTCCGAATTCAGCGTGAACCGGCTGTAGTTGTCGTATCGCGTGAAGCTGTTCGAGGGGCTCTCGCTGAAGCCGCTGAGCTGCTGCAGCGACGCGGGCACGTCGAGCAGGCCGACGTTCGTTGTTCCGAAGGAACGGCCCGTCCCGCGGAAGTAGTCGCCGCCGGCGGATCCGCTGCCGTAGGCCAGGTAGCCGCCCGTGAGGTTGGCGTACATCCGGTTGCTGGCCACCCAGTCAAACGACGCGGTGTAGGAGTTGTTGAACGACTTCGTGAACACGGTTGGCCGGGGATTGAAGCTCGTCGCGTTCGACGCGCTCGTGCCATTGGTGGCGTCGATGGCGGGCAGCGTGAGGCCGCCCGTAGTCGGCGTATTGGCGCCGGTGGCGCGCAGCCGCATCGAGTTCGTCAACTGGTGGGTCACGTTGTACTGAAACGTCTTGCTCGTGGTCTTCGAGTTGAACGACTGCGTCGGCTCGAACCCGCGATTATTGATCCAGGTGACCGTACGGTCGGTGTTATTGACGTTGTCGTTGTACCCGAACCAGAACCATGTCTTGTTTCTGAAGATCGGCCCGCCAACCTCGTAGACCTGTTCAATGCGCTCGGATTCATTCAGCCGAGGTGCGGTGAAATATTCGGCCTTGGTCAGATCGCTCGGCACGAGTCTGAGCACCGGCCGGGGGTCACCGGCCAGCCGGCGCAGCCGGCGACCCGTGAGGTAACCGCCCACCGCGCCGTGATACACGTTCGTGCCGCTCTTGGTGATGGCCGACACGACGCCGCCGGTGGCCGCGCGGAATTCCGCGTTGTACCCGGACTGCTTCACCTGAATCTGCTCAATGAAGTCAGTAATCACGCTGACCGCGGCGACACCGCTGCGCAGGTTCGTGGTATCGAGGCCATCCACCATGTAACGCACTTCCGACGCGCCGGCACCGTCAATCATCAGACCGCCGCCACGGCTCTCCATGCCCGTGCCGGCCACACCGGTGATGGCGTCAAGGAAGTTCCGGCCAGTTGGGAGCAGCGCGATGATGTCCTTGGAAATCGTTGCGGTCACCGAGTTCTGCTTCACGTCCACGATCGGGGATTCGCCGGTGACCTGCACGGTTTCAGCCACCCCGGAAATGGCCATGGCCATGTCCACCTTCAAGTGTAAACCCAGGTTGATGACCACGTCTTCAATCTTTGAACTGTTGAACCCGGACAGCGTCGCCGAGACAACGTACTTACCGGTGATGAGCGACGGGAACCGGTACATGCCATTGGCGTCGGTGACCGCCATCTGGCTGCTGTTCGTGGCGAGATGTTTCGCCTCAACGGTCACGCCCGGCAGAACGCCGCCCGACGTGTCCCTGACTGTGCCTTCGATCGACCCTCTCAGCTCCTGAGCGGCTACGGGCGCCGCCCAGGCCAGGGCCACCGCCAACAGTACCCCTACGAGTGATGCCTTACGCATATGTGCAGTCCTCCTCAAAATGCCGCGTGGGACTAATAACAGAAAACAGGGACGAATGTGCTTCCCACGTGGTGGGCAGATGTTACACCCACGTCAAATGTTTTGCCGTTGGAAATCGAATAAATGGGTTTCACCCCAATTTGCCTTTTGACGGACAATTCGAGGCATGCGCGCACTGCCTCTCGCCTGGTGCCTCATGGTTTCGGCCGGGCTGGCAGCCCAGCAGACCACGTCCACCTTCAAATCGGCCGTGGACCTGGTCCCGGTGGATGTCAGCGTGGTGGACCGCGACGGCCGGCCCGTGAACAACCTGACGGCCGCAGACTTCACCCTGACCGTGGATGGCAAGCCGCGCGCCGTGGTCTCGGCCAGCTACATCTCGACAGAGCGACTGGGCGACGCGCCGCCCGATCGCGCCACGTTCAGCACCAATGCCGGGCAGCGTCCGGGCCGCCTGATCGCGCTGGTCATCGACGAGGCCCACATCACGCGCGGTGGCGCGAAGGCGGCCTTCGCGGCGGCAGCAACGTTTGTTCGAGGGCTGGACTCCGCCGACCGCGTCGCGCTGTACTTGATTCCCGGTACCGGTCCGCTGACCGGATTCACCAGCAACCACGCCCTGGTACTGCGCCTCCTCGAACGCGCAGCCGGCCAGACCCTCGACTCGGACTCGTCGTCACGTGTCGGCGTCGCTGAGGCGTACGAGATTCTCGACCGCCCCCCAAGTGTTGATTCCCCCACCGGCGTCCCTCCTGGCTCATTGCTCGAGGCCGTGTTTGAGCGTGAGTGCGCCGGCGAAAACACCACGGCGTCGTTGACCACGTGCCGGAGGATGGTTGAAGCAGAGGCCCGCCAGATCTTCAGCGCGACGCGGGCGCGCACCGCTCGGAGCCTGGTCTCGCTGCGCGGGCTGTTCGATCACCTTGCCGCGACGCAGGACTCGAAGACCGTGGTGCTTGTGACCGAAGGCCTGATCCTGGACCGCGACGCCCGAAGTGATGTGGGGTGGGTGGGACCGCAGGCCGCGCGGGCGCAGGCCACCATGTACGCGCTGCGCATCAGCAACGACGTCTTTGATGCCGGCAGTTCCCGGATCTCGCCCACCCGTGGAGCCGACCGCGACTTGATGAAGGATGGCCTGGACCGGCTCGTGGGCGAAGCGCGGGGCAGCGTGTTCCCGGTGGCCGTGAACGCGGCCGCGGTGTTCTCGCGCCTCGACCTCGAATTGTCAGGCTATTACCTGCTGAGCTTCGCACCGTTGCCCGGGGACCGCGACGGCCGGCCGCACCGCATCGACGTGAAGACGACGCGTGCAGGCGTGCGGGTGCGAGCGCGCCGCGAGTTCTCTGTTGAAGCGGATCGACCCCGTACACGTCAGGACCATCTGGTTGAAGCGCTGACGTCGCCGCTCGGCCTTACCGACTTCACCATCGACGCGACGACGTATCACTATCAGGATGTTGCGTCGGGCCGGATCAAGGTGCTGGTTGCCGTCACGCTCGACCGCGCGTTCAATCGCGACGGCGAGTTCTCGCTCGCCTGGTTCGTCACCGATACCACGGGCCGCGTCGTGTCTGTCCAGGACGAACAACGCCTCGCCCTTCCCACGCCGGCAAGCGCCGGCCAGCCCCAGGCGTTTGCCGGCGCGATCCTCCTCGATCCCGGGGTGTACAGCCTCACCGTCGCGGCGGTGGATGACGATGGCCGGCGGGCGACGGTGGAACACGGCTTCGAGGCGCGCATCACATCCATCGGGCAACTCCGGCTCAGCGATGTGATGCTGGCCGAGCCGCCCGCGGCGGGTCGAACGGTCTCACCGGTCGTCAACGGACGAGTGACCACCGACACGCTGGTCGCCTATGCGGAACTCTATTCCTCGGCCGAGCCGCAGTTGCAGAACGCGACGATCACGCTCGAAGTGGCCCGCGATGAGACCGGTCGCGCGCTCGAGAGCGCGCCGATGCGCCTCATCGGCACGCAGATCCAGGGACAGCGCACGGTTGAGGCCGGGGTGCCCGTCGCGCTCCTCCCAGATGGCGACTATGTTGCGCGCCTCGTCCTCGCCTCGGGCGGCCGGCCGATCGGCACGGTCATGCGCCCGTTCACGCTGGCCCGCGGCAACAGTCGCCCCAGCACAACTGTGCTGGCCGCAGCCGCCTTCGCGGTGCGCGTGGACGCATTCAGCCGCGCCGAGGCTCTGTCGCGCCCTTCCGTGGGGTTCTTTCTCGACCGTCTGCAACCGGCCGGCCTGCCCCCGTTACCCGAAGCGCTGATTCCGGCGCTCGGCCTCTCGCGCGCCGGCCGATTTGATGCCGCGCAAGCCGTTGTGGAACGCGCCGGGATCTCCCACTACGCGGCGCCGTTTTTTACGGGCCTTGCCGCGTTGGCGCGCGGCGACCTCGATCGTGCGGCACAGGATTTTGGCGCGTCACTCGCGGCGGCCCCGGAGTTCCTGCCGGCCGCCTACTATCTGGGCGCGTGTTACGCCTCCGCCGGCCGCGACCGCGAAGCGGCGATCGCCTGGCGCAGCGCCCTCATCGCGGATGTGCGCGCGCCCTGGATCTACACAACCTTGATCGATGCGTTGCTCAGAGCGCGGGACGTCCGGCTTGCGCTCGAAGTACTGGCCGACGCGGCGCGCCTGTGGCCCCGGAGCGAGGATCTGCTCGTGCGTCTCGGCACGGCGCAGGCCTTGTCTGGCCAGCCCGCTGAAGCCGTCCGAACACTTGGCCCGTACGTGGATCGTCATCCTGACGACCACGAACGCCTGCTCTTGGCGCTGCGCATGCTGTTTGAAACGCGGTCGCTGAACGCGGCCGTGGACTCTGTCGCTGCCGACCGTGATCGCTTCACGCGTTATGCGGCCCTGTATGCCACAGCCGGCGGCCCCGCCACCGATCAGGTGGCGGCGTGGAAGAAGTTCATGGACCGGGACTAACCCCCGGTGCTCACTCGCCGGCGAGTTTTCCGCGGTGCCGGATCAGTTCAAGGAATTCGCTGCGCGTGCGGGCATCCTCTCGAAACACACCGCGCATCGCGCTCGTGACTGTCACGGAATTCTGCTTCTCCACGCCGCGCATCGCCATGCACAAGTGCGTGGCCTCCATGACCACCGCCACGCCGAGCGGCTGCGTCACCTCAGAGATCGTGTCAGCCACCTGCATCGTCAACCGCTCCTGCACCTGCAGTCGGCGTGCGAACATCTCCACAATCCTCGGAAGTTTCGAGAGGCCGATCACCTTCTTCGAGGGCAGGTACGCGACGTGGCACTTGCCGAAAAACGGCAGCAAGTGGTGCTCACACAAACTGTAGAAGTCGATGTCACGGACGATTACCATTTCGCTGTACTCGACATCGAACAGCGCGCCATTGACGATGGTGGCCAGGTCTACCTGATAGCCGCTGGTCAGGAAGGTGAGAGACTTCACCACCCGCCGCGGGGTGTCCCGCAGTCCATCTCGCCCTGGGTCTTCACCCAACTGGCGCAGCAGTTCGCGAACGGTGTCTTCCATGGTCAGTACTTGTAGAAGCCTTCGCCGGTCTTGCGACCGTGTTTGCCGGCCAGCACCATGCGCTTGAGGAGCGGCGGCGCGGCGAACATCGGGTCCTTGTATTCATCGAACATGATGTTCGCGATGTAGTACGTGGTGTCGAGCCCCACGAAGTCCAGCAGCGTCAATGGGCCCATCGGGTAACCGCATCCGAGTTTCATCGCGTTGTCGATGTCTTCCTTTGTACCCAGCCCGCGTTCGTAACACCGGATCGCATCAAGCAGGTACGGCACCAGCAGGCGGTTCACGATGAAGCCCGGCTTGTCTGGCGCGGTGACCGGTTCCTTGCCCAGCGCCACGGCGAAATCAAACAGGGCTGTGTAGGTATCGTCCGATGTGGTGAGGGCACGAATGACCTCCACCAGTTTCATCAGCGGCACGGGGTTGAAGAAGTGCAATCCGCCGAACTTGTCGGGGCGGCCTGTTTTGGCAGCCAGTTCCATGATGCACAGCGACGAGGTGTTCGAGGCGAAGATGGTGTGCGCGCCAACCACCTGCTCGAGCGCCGCGAACGCGTCCGTTTTCACGGCCACGTTCTCGACAATGGCCTCGATGATGAGGTCGCAGTCGTTCATGGCAGAGAAATCGGTGGTGCCGGTGAGGTTGCCAAGCACGGCGTCGCGCTGCTCGGCTGTCATCTTGCCCTTCTCAACGCCGGCGTCGAGGAACTTCCTGATGCGCGTCATGCCCTTATCGAGCGCGGCCTGGTTCACCTCGCGCACGATGGTCTTGAACCCGGCGGCCGCTGACACCTGCGCAATGCCGCCACCCATCAACCCGCAACCCAACACTCCAACTGTCTTCGTTTGCATTCGATTCTCCGACTCATCTAATGAGGCAATGGGGCAATGCGGAGTGAAATGAGCCAATCGGGCAAATGGGGCGTTGAGGCAATTGCCTCATCGCCTCAATTATCCCCAATGCCTCACTTCGCTCCGCATTGGCTCATTGGCTCATTGATCAAAATCTCTCCACTATTGCAGCAATTCCCTGGCCGCCACCGATGCAGGCGGTGGCAAGGCCGTATTTCTTGCCCTGGCGACCCAACTCGAGCGTCAGCGTCAGCAACAGCCGCGTACCGGTCATTCCAAGCGGATGGCCGAGTGCGATGGCGCCGCCATTGACGTTGGTCTTGTTGCGGTCCAGGCCAAGATCTTTCTCGACGGCCAGATACTGCCCGGCAAACGCCTCGTTCACTTCGATGAGATCGATCTGGTCCAGCGTCATTCCGGCGCGCGCCAGAGCCCTCTGCGTGGCCGGCACCGGTCCCATGCCCATGTACGACGGGTCAACACCCACGCTGGCCCACGCCACCAGGCGCCCGAGCGGCGTCAGGCCCTTGTCCTTCGCCGCTGCTTCCGATGACAGGATGAGCGCCGCGCCGCCATCAACAATGCCGCTGGCGTTGCCGGCAGTGACCGTGCCCTCTTTCGAGAAGGCCGCGGGCAATTTGGCCAGGCCCTCCATCGTGGTGTCGGGCCGCAGGTGGTCGTCCTTGTCGATGACGGTCACACCCTTGCGGGATTTGATCTCCACCGGCGCAATCTCGGCCGCGAAGCGCCCTTCTGCCCAGGCCGTCGCAGCCGCCTGCTGGCTCCGAATCGCATACGCGTCCTGCTGCTCACGCGTGATGCCGAACTTTGAGGCACACTTTTCAGCCGTCTGCGCCATGAAGAGGCCGCAGTACGGATCGAGCAGGGCTTCGTACAGATAGTCTTCGAGCTTGCCCTGACCCAATCGCAACCCGGTGCGCAGCCCGCGCATGATGTGGGGCGCCTGGCTCATGCTCTCGATGCCGCCCGTCAGGATCATGCCAGCCTCGCCGAGTTGAATCAACTGGGCGCCACTGACCGCAGCCTGAATACCGGAGCCGCACAGCCGGTTGACCGTCAGCGCCGGAACCTCGATCGGCACGCCGGCCTTGAGCGCCACATGCCGCGCGCCATAGATCGCGTCGCTGCTCGTCTGCAGGACGTTGCCCACAACCGCGTGCTCAATCCACTCGGGCTTGACACCGGTCTTCTCAAACGCCGCGCGCGCCGCAATGGCGCCCAATTCCAACGCCGAAATGTCCTTGAGCGAGCCCGTGTAGTCAGTCATCGGGGTCCGCGCCCCGCCAAGAATCAATACGTCAGTCATAAACCCGTCCCAACTTCCGCGGCCTTGAGACCCAGGCCGCGCTACGAAATGCGTGCCCCAGTCCCCAGTTCCTAATTTCCCAAGTTCCGAAGTTCCTAATTTCCCAAGTTCCGAAGTTCCTAATTTCCCAAGTTCCGAAGTTCCTAATTTCCCAAGTTCCGAAGTTCCTAATTTCCCAAGTTCCTAATTTCCCCACTAATCCAATCCCCTACGTCGCTCGTGCCTCGCGACCCGCCGATGTCCGTCGTCGTTTCTCCGGCCACGATCGCGGCCTCCACGGCGGCTTCAATCCGCGTCGCATCGTCAGGGCGCCCCAGGGTTTCAAGCATCAGGGCCGACGACAAGATCGCACCCATCGGGTTCGCAATGTTCCTGCCCGCCAATGGCGGCGCCGACCCATGCACGGGTTCGAACAGGGATGTCCGCCCGGGATGAATGTTGCCCGACGCGGCCATGCCCAGGCCGCCCTGCAGGGCACCGCCGATGTCGGTGACGATGTCGCCGAAGAGGTTGTTGGTGACCACGACTTCGAACTGACCGGGGTCTTTCACCAGGAACATCGCCAGCGCATCGATGTACATGTGACTGGCCTTGATGGCCGGGTACTCGGACGCGACCTGTCTGAACACCCGCTGCCAGAGCGCGTGGCCCTGTTGCATGGCGTTGCTCTTGTCGGCCATGCAGACTTTGCTCAGGCCCTGCGCAGCCGCAAACTCAAACGCATGCCGGATGATGCGGTTGACCCCTTTGAAGGTGTTGATCTCTTCCTGTATCGCCACCTCATCGTCTGTGCCCGCCTTGAAACGGCCACCGATGCTGACATAGACGCCTTCGGTGTTCTCGCGGAACACGACGAAGTTCACATCGTTGCGACCGCGATCCTTCAGTGGACAGAGGGCGTCGTTGAGGAGCTTGACCGGACGGTAGTTGACGTACAGGTCGAGTTCGAACCGGGTCCCCAGCAGAATGTCGCGCGCGTGCCGGTTGTCGGCCACCCGTGGATCGCCCAAGGCGCCGAGCAGGATTGCGTCGAAGTCATCGCGCAGCATGTCGTAGCCATTGGGCGGTAGCGTGACGCCGGTGGCCAGGTAATAGTCCGCGCTCCACGGCAGCATCTCGAGCTCGAGCGGCCGGCCCGACACCTGACTCACGGCCCGCAGGACTTTCACGGCCTCAGCCGTCACATCCTTGCCGATCCCATCTCCGGGAATAACTGCGATACGCACAACCTGGTAATTATAAGGGGACGGGTGTCTCTCTGTGGAAAACTCCCGGGGCTTCGTCAAAAGATGTCCCCGGAGTTTCCCACAAAGAGACACCCGTCCCCTTCACCGCATCCAAATCACACTGATCTCACCCAACTCCCGGGACTTCGTCAAAAGATGTCCCCGGAGTTTCCCACAAAGAGACACCCGTCCCCTTCACCGCATCCAAATCACACTGATCTCACCCAACTCCCGGGACTTCGTCAAAAGATGTCCCCGGAGTTTCCCACAAAGAGACACCCGTCTCCTTCACCGCATCCAAATCACGCGTCAGCGCTCAATCGCCATTGCCATGCCCAGGCCGCCGCTGACGCAGAGGGTGGCCAGGCCGCGTTTGGCGTCGCGGCGAATCATCTCATACAGCAGCGTGACGATGATTCGGGTGCCGGTGGCACCGATGGGGTGCCCGAGAGCAATGGCGCCGCCGTTCACGTTCAGGCGGTCGGCCGGCACCGGCATGTCCTTCAAGACGGCCAGCACCTGCGGCGCAAACGCCTCGTTAATCTCCACCAGGTCAAAATCGTCCATCGTGAACCCCGTCTGCGCGAAGAGGCGGCGGACGGCCGGAACCGGACCGATGCCCATCAGACGCGGGTCAACACCGGCGGTGGCCCAGCCCACAATGCGGGCCATCGGCACGAGGCCACGCCGCTTCGCTTCATCCGCATGGGCCAGCACCACCGCTGCCCCCCCGTCGGTGATACCAGACGATGAGCCGGCCGTGATGATGCCGGCGTGCCCTTCGACAATCGGGAACACCAGTGGCAGTTTGCGGAGGCTCTCGATGGTCGCGCCGGTGCGCGGATGTTCATCCGCCTCAAGTTCAAACGGCTTGCCTTTGGCGTCGTGGCCGGGAGCCGGCGTCATCTCATCCTTGAAACGGCCCGCCGCGATGGCCGCTTCGGCCTTGCGCTGGCTGTCGAGGGCGTACACGTCCGATTCCTCGCGCGTGATGCCGTACTGCCGCGCGAGCAGTTCGGCGGTTTCTCCCATGATGAGGCCCGACAGCGAACACCGGAAGCCATCGCGATACATGGCATCGACCAGCGTGAAGTTCCCCATCTTGTGACCCCACCGGGCGTCTTCGGCATCCACCAGGTACGGCATGCGGCTCATGGACTCGATGCCGCCTGCCAGCACGATGCGTGACTGGCCGAGCAGGACGGCCTGCGCGCCGAGCGCCACGGTCTGCATCCCCGACGCACACGCTTGATTGATGGTCTGTGCCGGCACCGTAAACGGCAGGCCCGCGCGCTGACACACCTGCCTCGCCGGGTTCGGACCCGAGCCAGCCTGCCGACCGTGGCCAAACAGCGCCTCATCGACGTCGGCCGGAGGAATGTTGGCGCGTTCAAGGGCAGCCTTCGCCGCGCGCGCGCCAAGATCAGCGGGATGGGTCTGGCGCAGGGAGCCGCCGTAGCGGCCAATAGCGGTGCGGGCCGCGCCGACGATCACAACAGGCATAGCTCACGATCATATCGAAACGGAGCCCGGCCGGACACCGCTCACCGGTGTTTGAAGTGCTCGTGATAGTCGCCCGACGGAATGCGCGACGCCTGGCCGATGGGCGCATTGTAGAAGTACACCCACGAATCGTGCGTGGCGCCTTCCGGCAGCGTCACACTCACCATCTGGCGCTGATACAGCGACCGGTCGGGATCCCCGTGGTGATACCCCTCAAGGGCATCCAGCGCCTCGAGCACGGGCTCGGGGGCTTCAGTCTCGTAGAGTTCGCCCCAAATCCGGCCGCCTTCCGCGGGCACCGCCGCCGGATACAAACCCAGATCGTAGAGATTGCCCTTCACCCACCCTCGGCCGAGGTACGTGAGGCGATCATCGATTCCGGCACGCCGGCGCCGATCGAAACCGGCCATGAGGGTGCCATAGAAAAATACGCAGGTTTTCACTAGTGGCCTGAGTCTACCAAAAACAAAAAGCCCGGGCGGCTCCTTGCGGAATCGCCCGGGCCTGTCAGCCAGTCGGCTGGAATTTTACTGAACCTTTGGCGTGGTCGCCGGCTTGGGCTGCATGTCTGACAGCTGTGCGAGCCCGGCCAGCACATCGATCATCTCGGGCGACACCGAGAACGTGAGTGCCACGGTCTTGCCTGTCCCCGACATCTGGAGCGAATCGAGGAGCAACTTGAACTTCTGATCCTGCCCCGACACCAGGCGACCCATGGCCAGCCCACCGCGGATGACGTCGCGGAGGTTCTCGGCGGCCGCATCATCAAGCGTATCGGCGCGGATGGAACCCGTCACTCCACCGTTGATGTGGGTGGTCAGCGCCACCCACTGCACGGCAGGCATGTGCTGCAGCACCTGCTCGGGAATGTCCGCCTGCTGCTTCATCGCCTCAAGCCGCCCCACGGCCCACGCGCTCTGGCCGCTGCGGATGTCGTTGACGTACTTCATGAGTTCGCCGTTGGTCGTGACGTTCTGACCCGACACCTTGGAATCAATCGCCCGCTTGACCGCCGAGGTCTGGCCGATGGCCAGGAGCCCGGTCTCAAGGAACGCCACCGACATCGACTGGTCACCCGGGTTCGCGACATCCCGCGGCATCTGACCGTTCGTGCCGTCCAACATGGCGTGAACCTTTGGCGCCCCGGTGACCACTCGGATGCCCTGATACTGCTCAACGTCGCCCGTGCCCTGCCGCAGCAGCGACTCGATCTGGCCCTCGTTGAAGCGACCGCGCACGAGCACCACGGCCTCTTTTTCGGCGGCGCTCATGCTGGCGACGACGGTATCAATATCGCGCTCGATATCGATGCCGGTCTCTTTGAGAAATTCGTCACGGCCTTCGCCCGTCGGAATCGCCTGATTGAGCTTCTGCCGGAACTCTGAATTCATGACGTCCCGCACGTTGGCGTACGCCACCGCAGTTGCATTGGCCGGCAGGTACGCCAGTTCGCTGGGCCCCTGCGCCGACGACATGAGGGTCAGGCCCCCGTTATAGAACGCCACCAGCCCTGTGCACAGGCCGACGGTGACGATGGCGACCGAACCAACCACGAAATAGCGAGTGCGCTTGTTCATTGGCGATACCTCTCACCAGCAATACGGGGTCTGGTCTTCTACTGTTCCAGCACGTATTCCCGATTTGCCACAATTCTGGCCGCAAAATACAAGAATACCACCTCGATCAGGCCCATTGTCACCAGGCTCGTGCCCAGAGCCGGCGTTTCACGAAAGATCGCCTGGACCATGCTGGCGAACGAGTCGTTCGGCATGGCGTGGGGTACCAGGCCCTGCAGGTAATACGCCACGGAGAACTGCTTCATGTACCCCGGGAGCGCCAGCACGACCTGCTCCCAGCCAAACACAAACACCAGGCCGATCAGGAGCGGCCGCTTGAACTTGGCGCCGATAAAGGCAAACACCGCCCCATACACCGCCAGACCAATGGCGACGATCGCCAGGTCTTTGACCAGATCGATGAAATTGCCGCCCAGGCTGCCCCCCATGGGGATGACCAGCAGCCACACCAGCACGATGGAAGGCAACACCACCAGAACCGTGCACGCCATGTACGCCAGATACTTGCCGAACAGCACAGCCTGCCGGGAAATGGGCCGCGAGAACAGATAGGTGATGGTCTTGTCTTCCACTTCGTCGGCGATGAGCGACGTGCCGTAAAACACGCCGAGCACCGGAATGCTGAACCGCAGGAAAAACGCCCAGATGATCAGGCCAAACACGGCCGGGCCATCCACCGCCATGTTGTTGACCCTGACCCCGGTGGAACCGGCCAGATCAAACAGGCGCACCACCAGGGCCAGGACCACAGGGAGGCCCACCACAAGCCCCATGAAGATCGTGCGGCGCGACCACAACATCTCGCCCAGCGACAATTCGAACACGCGCACCGACGCGGAGACGAGGCCGGGCGCCTGACGAGGAGGGGTAGCGGGAACGGTCATTGCTTCACCAGGTACTTGAAGACAGCCTGGAGGTTGTCGTCGGGCGACGAAACCTCCTCCACAGCGCCACAGGCGCCTTCGGCCACCAGCTCCGTGAGCCGGCTGTAGAACTCGTCGGGCTTGCCGGTCTCCACGATGACCGCGCCGGGTTCAAAGCGCAGACTGATCACATCGGCTCGTGCCAGAAATTCGCGCGCGAGCCCGCGCGGGTCGGCCGCTTTCACGTACACCGTGTGCGGATGTTCATCGATAAGGTCACGAATCTGGTGGACGTTGCCTTCGGCCAGGATGCGCCCGTTGTTGATGAGCAGGATGTTCGAGGTCATCGACTCCACTTCGTGGAGGATGTGGCTCGACACGAGCACGCTTTTCCCCTGCCGCGCCCACTCCCGAATCATCTTCATCGTCCGGCGCCTGGCCAGTGGATCCATGCCGGACAGGGGTTCGTCGAGGATGAGCATTTCGGGATCGTGGACAATCGCCTGCGCCAGTTTCACGCGCTGGCGCATGCCTTTGCTGTAGGCGCCAATTTTCTTGTTGGCGGCGTCCATCAGGTCAACACTCGTCAGCGCGGCTTCGGCGGCCTGGCCGGCTTCCTTCTCGCTGAACCCGTTTAACCGGACCAATGCGCTGACCCATTCGAGTCCGGTCATGCGGTCGTAGAAGGCATCCTGCTCCGGGCAGAATCCTACGCGGAAGTACAGCTTCGGGTTCTTCCAAATCGGCTCGCCCAGGACCGTCACTGCGCCCTGGCTCGGGCGAAGCTGGCCGGTGATGAGCTTCATGAAGGTGCTCTTGCCGGCGCCATTGGGACCCAGCAGGCCGGTGATGCCCGGAGGCACAGACACCGTGACGTCGTTGAGGCCGATGACCTGGCCGTACCACTTCGACAGGTGGTCGGCGGCGACGATCGGCACGCCGGGCGCACTCACGAGACCACCTCGACACCCTTCACCCGCCGCTCGAGGACGGAGATGGACACGGCCAGCAGCGCGAGCAACACCAGGGCGGAGACCAGCACGGGGGTCTCATACCTGGCGGGCATCCTGAACATGGCATCCACCACCTGCTGCAGGTTGGCCGTGATGGAAATCCAGGCGACGCGCGTGGAACCGGTGATCACGCGCAGCGTGTTGAACAATGCTTCGGTGAAGAAGATGGCGCCGGTATACAGCAGTGACACGTACCGGGTGCTCTTCGACAGCGACGAGAGCGCCAGCATGGTGAAGGACGCGACGATGACCTGGACGAGAGAGGCGAGGACCACTGCCGGGATAACAAAAAGGTTGCCTCGGACGAACTGGAGACTGCCCGAGAACGCGATCTGCAACAGCAGCAACAGCACCGCAGGCAACAGCGTGACTGCGAGCAGGAACGTCACGAGCACCAGCAACTTTCCACCGATGTACTCCATGCGGAGCAGGGGCTTCGACAGGTAAATCTGCAGGGCGTTGGCGCGCCGGTCGGCGGCAATCAAACCCGCGCCGACATAGATGGTGGTGAAAAAGACAAAGACCCCTTGCTGGTCGAGGAAATCTCGGAACATCGCGGGGTTGACGGCGATCACCGAACCTGCCTGCGGATAATTCGCCACGATGTAGAGCTGCACGCAGCGGACCATGAAGGGAATCCAGGCAAACAGCATGAGCGCAAGGAACGGCCGCTTGTCGGCCATGGACCGGATACCGTGACGGGCGATCACACCCCAGCTTCGGCCCACGGGCAACCGCGTGCCTCCATACCGGCGATAGGACTGATCGTGAATGGGACTCATAGTTCACCTATCGCACGCGCAAACACGTCTTCGAGCGTCGGCAGGCTGGTCTTCAGGTGCCGCACCTGCACCCGGACCTGGCCCGCCACCGCACAGATGTTTTGCTGGTCACCGCCGGCGTGTCCCACCGTGCCGGGCACAAAGACGCGCATGACATCTTCATCGGTTTCGCGGCATTCCATCCCGGCCCCCTGGAGGGCGGCGATGAACGGCGCGAGATCGCCTTTGACGCGCACTTCGTAGACGCGACCGGAGGGGCCCTTGAGTTCCTCGATGGGCCCGAACGTTGCCACAGTGCCTTTGTCGAGCACCACCACGTGGTCGCAGGTGTATTCCACGTCGGGCAGCAGGTGGGACGACAGAATCAGATTGATGCCCTTGTTGTGGGCGATGTCCCGAATCAGTTCGAGCATCTCCTCGCGACCCTTGGGGTCCATGCCATTGGTGGGCTCATCGAGGAAAACCAGGTCGGGGTCGTGCACCAGCGCCTGCGCCAGCTTGATGCGCTGCTTCATGCCGGTGGAGTACGTTTCGAGGTTGCGGTACCGCGCCTCACCCAGGCCGACATAAAACAGCGTCTCGTGGGCCCGCTGCATGGCGTCGGCTTTGGGCAGGCCTGCGAGCTGACCGCAGTACGCGACGAACGTCACGGCGTTCATGCCGGGGATGTGCCCGTCGGTTTCTGGCATGTACCCCAGGCGCGCGCGCACCTCAAGGGGCTTCTCTGCCACGTTCATCCCGAGCACTTCAAGCCGGCCAGAGGCGGGTTCGATGAACCCCAGCAGCGACTTGAGCATGGTGCTTTTGCCGGCGCCATTAGGCCCGAGCAACCCCACCGCGCCTGCGGGAAACACGGCGCTGACATCACGCAGTGCGCGATTCTTGCCGTAGATGACGGTGACGCGGTCCAGGACTACCGCTGGTGGAGTGTCGGCCATGAGTCAGTGTCGTATACGGACAGGCGCCAATGTGAGTTCGACGCCGGCCATCATAACGTGCCGCGCAGGCCGAGCGCGTCGGCCTGCGGCTTGAGAAAGTCGATGACGTTGGTGATATGGGTTTCGAGCGGCAACCCGATTTCCTCGGCGCCCTTCAGCAAATCCTCGCGCGGCACAGCCCGCGCGAAGGCCTTGTCCTTCATCCGCTTGATGACCGACTTGGCCTCGAGGTCGAGCACGCTTCTGGACGGCCGGACCAGCGCCGCCGCCGTGATGAACCCCGCCATCTCGTCACACGCAAACAACGTCTTTTCGAGCGCCGACTCGCGCGTCACGCCTGCGTAGTCGGCATGCGACAGGATTGCGCGGGTCACCCACTCGGGGTAACCGAGCGTCGTGAGGATCTCCACGCCCCGATACGGGTGGTTCTCGCGGTCGGGATACTTCTCGTAGTCGAAGTCGTGGACCAGGGCCACAAATCCCCAGGCCTCTTCGTCCTCCCCGGCCGCGCGCGCGTAGCCGCGCACGGCGGCTTCCACCGCCAGCAGGTGTTTCCGCAGACTCTCGCTCTGGACGTGTGCAGTAACCAGCGCCCAGGCGCGCGGCCGTGACAGATCGCTCATCAGGTGGGCAAGTCTATCGAATCACGGCCGTCGGCATCGGAATTTCCTTGAAGCCTTCGGGCAGGTCAAACACGGTGTCGGGCACGTCTTGCTCGGCCGCACGGGTCACCACAGTTTCCATTTCGTAGCCGGCGAGCATGCTCATCCGCATGACCTGCCTGACCGTGAAGCCCTCAAGGCCGCCCATCAATTTTTCGAGGCCCATGGCCGCCATCGGTCCTTGCGACAAGGCCTTGGTCATCCCCTTCGTGTACTTGCCGTAGACAGGAGCCTGCCACATGTCGCCATCCATTCTGATTTCCTTGGGAATCATGGCCATGATCTCCGCAGGCAGGTTTTCGGCCCCGGGTGGCATGGGAATCGGCATGATCATCACCATGGTCACACGCTCAGCCTTCAGGCCCGCCACGGTGGCAAATTCGCCCGTCCGCTTGGAGGTCACCTCGGGTTTCATCTGGGCCAGCATGGCGGTCATCTCGGGGTTGGCTCCCCCGTCGGTCATTTTCCACCAGGTCTTGGCGGCGGCGTCATAACCCACCGACGTGCCGTCAGCGCGCAGAAGCACCACCGTCCCAGGCGGCATCCCGACGAACGATGCCGCATAGTCGGTGCGCATCCGGCCGTCTTCGTTGATCGTGACGGCCATCTCCACGCCTTCGAGGCCGCCGTACATCTGCAGCAACATTGGGCCGACCATCGCGGCCATCATGTCGTTTCCGGCCGGAGCCGCTCCCGCCACGGCCCGCGCCGTCATCTTGCTGGTGAACTTCAATTCCGCGCTGAGCGGCGCGGACACGAGGGCCACAAACACACACGCAAGCACATATCGACGCATCACCATCCTCCTACTTGCCCATCACAATACAGGAACTTAGGAACTGGGGAACTGGTCTCGTAGCGCGGCCTGGGCCTCAAGGCCGCGGGACACGGCGCGCTTGAGACCCAGCGCGCCCTACGTTCGGAGCATTGCCCCATTGGCTCATTGGCTCATTGGCTCATTTTCAGCCCCGGGTCCGCGTTGAAATCGAGATCCGAGACGGCGCCGCGAGCGATGCGTCGCAGCCCTGCCGCCGCAATCATTGCGGCGTTGTCAGTGGACAGTGACAGGGCGGGCACGTAAACGGGAATGCCCTCGGCCACGCCGCGCGCGGTCGCGTCGGCACGCAGGCGGCTGTTCGCTGACACGCCCCCGGCGATGCCCACGCTTTTGGCCCCCATGGCCAGGGCCGCCGCAAACGTGCGGTCGATCAGCGTCTCCACCACCACACGCTGAAAACTTGCGCACATGTCGGCGATTTCCGCGTCTGACAGTGGCCCTGCCGCCAAACGCTGCTGCAACAACCGCACCGTGGCGCTCTTGAGTCCTGAGAAGCTGAACTCGGTCATGCCCTCAAGATGCGGTTTTGAACGCGAGGGGCCAGTAAACCGTGGGCGCGGCAACGCCACCGCCCGGTCGTTGCCGGTACGCGCCAGGCGATCGACCACAGGCCCACCCGGATACCCAAGCCCCAGCAGCCTCGCCACCTTGTCATACGCCTCACCCGCTGCATCGTCGCGCGTCCGGCCAATCAGGCGATAGACGCCGCTCTCACGCACGTCATAGAGCGACGTGTGTCCGCCCGACACCACCAGCACCACCGCCGGCAGCGGAATCTCACCGTGCTCGAGCCAGATGGACTCGATGTGCCCCGACAGGTGATGCACCGGCACCACGGGTTTGCCGAGCGATACGGCGGCGGCCTTCGCAAACGAGACGCCGACGAGCAGCGACCCCACCAGGCCGGGGCCTTGCGTCACCGCGAACGCATCGACATCAGGCCATCCGCATTGCGCGTCAGTCAGTGCCCGTTCCACCACGCCGCAGATATCCCGCACATGCTGGCGCGATGCCAACTCAGGCACCACGCCGCCCCACTCGCGATGCACCTCGGTCTGCGACGCGATCACGTTGGACCGCACACGCCACGGCCGGGCCGGGTCACCCGTAGTGGAGACCACGGCCGCAGCGGTCTCATCACACGACGTCTCGATGCCGAGGACATTCACCCCTTCGACCCGCCTTCGGCTCGCTCAGGGCGGGCGGACTCGGCTGCAAACAGGGCCGGCAGGCTCACGGCATACGGCGCGCGGGCGATCCCGCGTTCGGTGATGATCCCGCCTACCAGCTCGTTGGGTGTGACATCGAACGCGGGGTTCCACACCGCGGCACCGTCCGGCGTGAGCTGCAGGGGCCCGAGATGGGTGATCTCGCGCGCGTCGCGCTGTTCAATCGGAATCCGACTGCCATCAGGCGTCGCCAGATCGATCGTCGACAGCGGCGCGGCGACATAAAACGGCACACCGTGCGCCTGCGCCATCATCGCCACGGTATAGGTGCCGATCTTGTTGGCCACATCGCCATTGGCCGCGATCCGGTCCGCGCCGACGACGATGAAGTCGAGGCCACCCTGGCGCATGAGCGGGCCGGCCATGCTGTCGGTGATCACGGTGGTGGGAATGCCATCGCGCACGAGTTCCCAGGCCGTCAGCCTGGCGCCCTGGAGGAATGGGCGCGTTTCGTCGGCGAACACCGCGGCCACTTTCCCCTGCTCCGCCGCGGCGCGAATCACGCCGAGCGCGGTGCCGTAGCCGGCGGTCGCCAACGCACCGGCATTGCAGTGTGTGAGGATGCGTGCGCCCATCGGCACCAGCGTGGCGCCATGAAGCCCCATGGCCCGGCATGACGCCACGTCTTCATCGTGGATCGCGTGGGCCTCGCGTTCGAGCCGATCCTTCAACTCGTCAGCGGACGCGCCCGCGAGAGCCGCCTCACCAAACACACGCTTCATGCGGTCGATGGCCCAGAACAGATTCACCGCGGTCGGCCGCGTGGCCGCCATCAGGTCGCAGGTCTGGTTGAACTCGACCGCGAACTGGCGCGTGCCGGTGGACTTGCTGAGCCGCATCCCAAGCGCGATGCCCATGGCGGCGGCCACGCCGATGGCCGGCGCGCCACGAATAACCATGGTGGTGATCGCACGCGCCACATCCTTCGCGGTCTTGCAGCGCACGTACACTTCGCGGCCGGGCAGCTTTCGCTGATCGACCATGACGATGGAGTTGTCCTGCCACGCTACGGTCGGAAGCATTCGACCTGCATGATATCGCGGGCGCTACAGCAGCCGGCGGTCGAATGGGAGCGGGAACAACTCGGCGAGTGGCAGGGTGGCCGTGATGGTGGTCAGATTCGCCATCACGACGAGGATGTCCCCGCAGTATTCCCAGAGCAACTGGCGGCAGGGGCCGCACGGTGGCGTCGGCGACCCGGTATCGGCTACCACGACGATCCTCACAAACGCGCGATGCCCTTCCGAGAGGGCCTTGAGCAACGCCACGCGTTCGGCGCACATGGTCAACCCATAGGTCGCGTTTTCGATGTTGCAGCCGCCGATGATTTCGCCGGTGGCGGTCTCGAGTGCGGCGCCGACGCGAAACCCGGAGTATGGGGCGACAGCGTGTGCCCGCGCCTCGCGCGCCGCCGAGACCAGAACATCAGAGTCGGCCAATGATGCCCTCCAGCAACGCAATGAAGTCGCCCTTGACGCGCTGTGCTGTTTCCATCACCTCGTCATGCACCAATGCCTGCGGCAGGACTCCGGCCGCCATGTTGGTGATGCAGGAGATCCCGAGCACTTCCATCCCCATGTGACGGGCCACAATGGACTCGGGCACAGTGGACATGCCCACGGCATCCGCACCGAGTGTGCGGAAGGCCCTAATCTCGGCCGGCGTTTCATAACTCGGGCCGTGGACGCCGACATAGACGCCGTGCGCCAAGGCCAGGCCCATGTCATGGGCGACGTCGGTGGCCAGACCACGGAGTCTCGCGGAATAAATCTCGGACATGTCGGGAAACCGAACGCCGAAGCGGTCCTCGTTGGGCCCGACCAGCGGATTGGTCCCCATGAAGTTCAGGTGGTCGTCGATCAGCATGAGGGCGCCTGAGGAGAAGCGTTGATTGATTCCGCCGGCCGCATTGGTCACGAGAAGCGTCTTGACGCCGAGCCGGCCCAGCACGCGCGTGGCGAAGGTGACCACACCCATGGCATGGCCTTCGTAGACATGCGATCGGCCGGAGAGCGCGAGCACGCGCCGCCCTCCTGCCCCGCCTGCGACGAGGCGCCCTGCGTGCCCGATCACGCGAGAGACCGGCCAGTGCGGGATCTGGTCGTAGGGCACGCCCGTGGGATCGGCCAGGGCGTCAGCGAAATCTCCAAGGCCGGAACCAAGAATCACGGCAATGTCAGGCACCGGCGCCAACGACCGCCGCAGAAACTGGGCGGCCTCTTCGATCACGTCAAACTCGGACATCGTGGCTCCGGGCGGTCACATCAACATGGAGGCAATGGCGGCGTTGATCATCGTGGCAAGAAAGCCGCCAAGCAACGCGCGGCCACCCAGCCGCGCCAAATCGCCTCGGCGGGTTGGCGCCATGGCGCCTATCCCTCCCAGCAGGATCCCAATCGACGCAAAATTCGCAAATCCGGTCAACGCGTAGGTGGCCAGCACATACCCTTCGGGACTCAACACGTTGCGGTACACGGTGGTCAATTTGACGTAGGCCACAAACTCGTTCGCGACCAGTTTGGTGCCCAGCAGATCAGCCACACCCGGCACGTCGGCCATCGGCACACCCATCAGGATCGCGGCGGGCGCAAACACTTTCGCAAACACCATCGCCAAGGTCAGGCCCGGCCACGCGGCGCCGAGCATGTAGTCGAACATCGCGATGAACGACAGGAACGCGATCAACATCGCCGCGACGTTGATCGCCAGCTGCGTGCCGTCGGACGCGCCCGCGGCTGCGGCATCAACGGCGTTGACGTGAAGGCGCTCCACCGTGGTATTGGCGGTGCCTAAGGTCTCGGGCACCTCGGTCTCAGGCAGCAGGATCTTGGCCACATAGAGTCCGCAGGGCGCGGCCATCACGCTTGTGGTCAGAATCGCCACCGGGTCGGCGCCCAGCGTGATGTAGACCGCCATCACCCCGCCTGAGATCGTGGCCATGCCGCCGATCATCATGGCGAGCAATTCCGATTGCGTCATCTTCGGCACGTAGGGCTTGACGATGATGGGCGCCTCGGTCTGGCCCATAAAGACATTGGCAGCCGCCGACAACGTCTCGGCGCCACTGGTGCGCATGAGGAACATCATGCCGCGCGCCATCACGCGCACGATGAACTGCAGCACGCCGAAGTAGTACAGCACCGTAAAAAACGACGACACGAAAATAATCGTCGGCAGCGCCGTGAATGCGAAGACAAACCCATTCGGCAACACGCGGCCCAGCGCCTCACCGTTCGCCAGGTCACCAAACACGAACCGTGATCCTGCGTTTGTGAAGTCCAGAAAGCGCTTGACGACGCCGGAGATCGCGGCAAACAGATCGTAGCCGGGCCGCCAGCCGTTGATGCTGAGCTTCAGGATGAACAGGGCCATCAGCCACTGCAGCGCCACGCCCCAGCCGACCGTACGCCAGTTGACCGCGCGCAAGTTGCTGGAACACGCGGCGATGACCAAGACAAACACCACAATGCCGAGTCCTCCGCGCACCGTCGTCGGGAGCATGTGGGCCATGAGCACGACGGCCACGCCAAGCGCCAGCGCGGCACCGGCCACCAGCAGGCGAAGCGAACGATCGGAAGACACCGTCTGGGATTGGTTCATGGGGCTAGGCTTTCGCGGTCCTGATGTCGATGGTCTCGATCACGAGGGGACGAGGTGCTGGCGCAGTGTCTCCGACCTCGCAGGCCGTACGCAAGTGCACGAGGGCCGCTTCGAGGCGCCCGCTGTCACGGTAGAACACCCGCATGATCGGTTCTCCGCGGCTCACGGTGTCGCCTTCGTCGGCGAGGAGATCGATGCCAACGCCCGGGTCGACGACCGCATCCACGTGATCCCGTCCGGCGCCGAGTACCACTGCCGCACGTCCGACACCCCCGGCATCAATCCGCGTGATGATGCCGGTGCTCGGCGCCAGTACAAGCGACTCGCGCTCGGCGACAGGCAGCAGCGAGGGATCGTCGATCACGCGTGGGTCCCCACCCTGGGTGGCGATGATCTGACGGAACTTCTCGAGACCACGCCCGCTTTCCAGCGCGTCGCGGATACGCCGCTCCGCCTGGTCTTCATCGGCCAGCCCCGCCAGCATCAGCATGCGGGCCGCCAGAGTCACCGACAGCCCTTCGATGTCCTTCGGCCCCTCCCCCTTGAGGGTCTCAATCGCTTCCCGCACTTCCGTGGCGTTCCCGATGCGACGGCCCAGCGGCGTATCCATCCGCGTGAGCAGCGCCTGCGTGCGAAGGCCGCTGCGCTCGGCGATCCCCACAAGCCACCGCGACAGCTCACGGGCCTCGTCCAGCCCTGCCATGAATCCACCCGACCCGACCTTGACATCGAGCACAAGCGCGCCAATACCCTCGGTCACTTTTTTACTGAGGATCGATGACGCAATCAGCGGAATACTCTCGACCGTGCCGGTGGCATCACGCAGCGCGTACATCCGGCGATCGGCGGGAGCGACTTCAGCGGTCTGGCGCATGAGCACACAGCCTGTGGCCGCCAGCGCCTTGCGCAGCTTCGCGACGGACAGGTCCGTGCGAAAACCCGGGATGGCGTCCAGTTTGTCGAGCGTGCCGCCGGTGTGTCCCAGTCCCCGGCCGGACATCATCGGCACCAGGCACCCGCACGCGGCAGCCAGAGGAGCGAGGATCAATGATGTCTTGTCGCCGACCCCACCCGTGGAGTGTTTGTCCACCGGCATGGAGCCGTTCTCTGGCCTGAGCAGGTCCGAGAAGTCCAACCGGGTGCCCGAGTCCACCATGGCCTGGGTGAGCGCGGTGGCCTCGTCAAGGCTCATCCCCTTCAGGAAGATGGCCATGAGCAGTGCGGTCACTTGATAGTCGGGCCAGGTGCCGTCGGTGACGCCGCCGACGAAGGCGTCGATGGCTTCTCGACTCAGGGTGTGCCCGTCGCGTTTGGTGCGAATGATGTCGAGCGCGCGCATCGCACGCCAGTATATTGCCAGTATATTAAAACCGTGACTGAGACTGCGCGCGTCCTCCTGACCGTCGGCATCCTGTCAGCGGTGGCTCTTGCGGCCTTTGCGTGGCGACTGACGCGCGCGGGACGTCCGCCGCACGAGTACTTGATCGATCAACTGAAGCTGTCGCAGTGGGCCGCGTTGCTGCTGGCCGGCGTGGGCGCGTCAAGCATCGGGATGGCCGTCGCTGCTGCCGCGGCTCCCGGAGCGGTCGTGGAGGCCACCGCCGGAGTTCTGGCCATGGCCGCAAGTGTCGCGCTGCTCCGGCTCGAACCACGCGACGCCTTGCTCGGGGCCGGCCTCCTGTTTCTGCTGCATGCGTTCTTCACGTGGGCCCATCGTCCCGCGATGCTGTCGGCCGAGTTCGTGCCCCAGTGGTGGACGCTGGGCCTGACGTTATACGACGTTCACATCGCCGCCTTATGCTTGCTCGGACGACGCGCGGGAATGACCGATTGACGCGACGCGACTGAGACCCCATGACCATGAACCGAACGCTCATTACCCTTGGGCTGGGGATCGCCGGTGTCGGCGCCCTGACCGCGCAGGCGCCCCAGGCACCAGCCGCCCCCCCGCGACTCGTCGTGATGATCGTCGTCGATCAGATGCGCGCCGACTACATTTCGCTGTACGGCCACCAGTGGACCAAAGGCCTGCGGCGGCTCCTTGATGCCGGCGCGGTGTTTCCGTTCGCCGCGTATCCCTTTGCGTACACCGTCACCTGCCCAGGGCACGCCACCATTTCGACCGGCACATTCCCCACCACGCACGGCATGATCGGCAACGAATGGTACGACCGTGACGAGCGCAAGAACGTCGCGTGCACCGATGATGCCTCGCAGAAGTCCGTGCCGTTCGGCGGGCGGTCTGTCGTTGAACACCACAGCCCCGCCCGGCTCAAGGCCCTGACGTTCACGGATGAACTGCGGATCCACGCGGCGCGCCCGCCCACGGTCGTCGCCATCTCGCAGAAGGCCCGCTCCGCCATCACGCTTGCAGGCCAGCCATCGCCAACGACATACGCGATCTGGGAGGCAGGCAACGGGACGTGGACAACGTCCAGCGCGTACACCTCGACGCCCTGGCCGGTGGTCGATCAGTATGTGACGCGCCATCCCGTATCGGAGGACTATGGCCAGGCCTGGACGCGTGCGTTGGCGCCGTCGGCCTACCTGTTCAGCGATAGCGGAGTCGCCGAAATGGCCCCAGCCGAGTTCCCGCACATGCTGGACAGCAAGTCCGGCAAAGCGGACTCAGACTACGGAATCTTGTGGAGGCGGTCACCGTTGAGCGACCGCTACGTGGGCCGTCTGGCGCAGCATCTGGTTCGCGAACTGAAACTGGGGCAGCCGACGGGCACCGACGTCCTGGCCGTCAGTTTTTCGGCCCTGGATATCGTCGGGCATGAGTATGGTCCCCACAGTCACGAAGTGCAGGATGTACTCGCGAGGCTTGACGAGACGATCGGTGGCCTGCTCGACACGCTCGATGCACTCGTTGGACGCGACCGCTACGTCCTGGGCCTCAGCGCGGATCATGGTGTGGCGCAGATACCCGAGCAGGATCAGCAAGTGGTGCCCGGCACCGGACGCCACTCCTCGACGGCTCTGCGCCATGCCATCAACGCGGCCATCGACGCGCACGTCGGACCCGGCGGAGCCGGAACGCCGGGGGCGTACGTCACGACCCGGGTCGGTCCCAATGTCTACCTCGCCCCCGGCGTGTTGTCGCGCGTGATGGCTACGGCCGGTGCACGCGAAGCCATCGCCCGATCGCTTGTGGCCATCGATGGAGTGGCGCGTCTCTATTGGGCCGACGAACTGGCATCATTGATCGCCACCGATGACCCGATTCTGCGCGCTGCCAGGCTGAGCTACGTGCCGGGACGCGGCGGCGACATGATGCTGATCTTCGATCCGCACTGGATGGCGCAGGCCACCGGAACAACCCACGGTACGCCGTACCTGTACGATCAACGTGTCCCGCTGATCTTCTCGGGCGCCGGGATCAAGCCCGGCCGCTATCTGGTGCCGGCCACGCCTGCCGACCTCGCACCCACCCTCGCTCACCTTGTCGGCATGACGATGGGCCAGGCGACGGGGCGGGTGCTCAGCGAGGCTCTGCGCTGAGCTTCGCGTGGAGTGGGGAAATGGCCGACGCGCCGTAAGTATGCCGAAGCCACCTTCGCCCACCGTCTTCACGCGAAGGGTCCTGCACGCCCTGCGTCGCATACCCTCGGGTCGTGTCGTGACATACGGTGACGTGGCGCGGATGGCGGGTCGACCCGGCGCGGCGCGTGCCGTGGGACAGATCATGCGGCGCGCGGACGAACCAGGGCTCCCCTACCATCGCGTGATTGCCGCTCGAGGACGAGTCGGCGGGTTCGGACGCCACCCGCAGATGAAAGCCAGCCTGCTGACCGCCGAGGGCCACGTGGTGCAGCGCGGCCGGATCGCCCACTTCACACAGCGCCGGTGGGATGGGACCTAACGCGTGATCAAGCTCGGCGCGAGAGACGCCGAACCGAGCACCTGATCGAGAAACGTCGCACGCTCGATCACAAACCACGGTCGCATGTGGCCGCGATCGGCGTGCGTGGGTTCCCCGCCGGCCCCCACGACCGCACAGAGGTCGGCGTCGCACACCCACGGCACCGGGTCGAGCACGACCGCGCCGGCAGCGTTGGCCGCTTCTGACAAACGCGCGAGCACCGGGCCGACACGGGTCCGCCAGGGCCCGACTGGTACCGGAGCGTCGAGGCGTACGCCGGTCAACCGCGACACCAGGAAACGCGGATCAAAGGCCGGGTCGGTGGGACTGGTGAGCAGAACGAACACGTGCTTTCCGGAGGCACGCAGCGCGCGCACCATGTCGGCAAACGCGGCAAGCACCGTGCGCTCGGTGTCGCTCCCGGGGCGAATCAGCGGCCGAACCGCCGCGTCGCCCACACGACCGGTCTCGAAGTACGACTCCCAGAATCCCCCAAACACCACAGTGTCTACGTCGGGCCGCGCCGCAGCACCGAGCGCCGCGTCGAGGAAGTCATCGCACAATCGCCCGCGCGACTCACGATGGCGCAACGGAGCGCATCCCCCGCGGGTGAAGAACCGCACGGTCGGCGCGTCAAGTGGCGATGCGGCCACCACATGATGGACGCGGGGCCAGTACTGCTCGAGATACGAATCCCCGATGAACAGCACCGCACGATCGCGACCGGCGTTTTCTTCGCCGGCGACAAACCCGCTTCGCTTCCTGAAGTTCGCAGTAAACCTGTACGCCCAGTCCGATGTCGCGTTAATCAGTAGCGGCGCCGACGTCGTCAACGTCGTCAGCCGGCTCGGCAAGCGTCCTGCGGCCACGGCGTCGCCCGCAACCGCCACCGCCAGGAGCGACGCGGCCAGGGCCGCCGGAACGGCCCACCCGGTGGCGCGGCGGACGCGCGCCTCGACCAGGCGATAGGTCAAAGAGGCGAGCAACACGGACGCCGCAACCAGCAGCAGCGTACCTGGCCAGAACCGGCTGTCGATCCAGATGGCCCGGCCAAAGACCAGCAACGGCCAGTGCCAGAGGTACAGCGGATAACTGATGAGCCCGACCCAGACCACGGGCCGCGCCGACAGGCACAGGCGATTCACCGCGGCCTGCGGTCCCGCCGCGATCACCAGGGCCGCGCCCGCCGTTGGCAGCCAGGCCCACCACCCAGGAAACGTCGAATACCCATCAAGGTACAGACAGGAGAACACAATCAGCCCGAGACCGGCGCAGGCGGCCAGCTGCGCCTGCGTACGCCCCATGGGCCCGCGGGAGCTCGTCACAAACACCAGCACGGCGCCGATCATCAGCTCCCACAGCCGGCTGAACGGCAGAAAATACGCGTCAGCCGGCGCACCGGGCAACCAGACCAGATTCAGGACAAACGACCCAGCCAGCAGGGCCACCACGACCACGACAGGCCGCCGAGACCAGCGGGCGATGGCCGCAAAGAGAAGCGGCCAGGCGAGATAGAACTGCTCCTCGACACCAAGCGACCACAGGTGCAACAACGGCGCACGCCCGCCGAGCGCCGTGAAGTAGCCCCCGGGCTCGCCGGCGGCGGCGATGTTCGCGTGAAAGAGCGCGCCCGCGAAGGTCATGCGCCCCAGCGCTTCCCATTCGTCGGCGAGCCAGAAGGCGTAGCCTGCCGCCAGGCTCGCGACCAGCACCACGAGCAGCGCGGGCAGGATCCTGCGAAGCCGACGGATATAAAAATCAGCCAATGAGAAGGTCCGCTGCTGAACGGCGCGGAGGATGATTCCGGAAATGAGGTAGCCGGAAATCACGAAAAACACATCCACGCCGACAAACCCGCCCGGCGCCATCCACGGGAACGCGTGAAACATGACGACCGCACCCACCGCCAGTGCGCGCAGGCCGTCAACCTCTGGCCGGTAGGCATGGGGCGATCGGGTAGCAGCCAAACCATCCGATTATTCCACGGCGTCTGATTGGACACTGTCCAGGGGTGAACTCAGGATCGGTTCCTGCCGTCTTCTCCACCGCAAAGCAACGTCTGAGCCACATGTCCTCGTCCAACATCCTGAAGACTCCGGTGCCAGTACATTCCGACATGGCGCTTGCCCAGCGGTGTGCCAGCGGTGATCCGGGGAGTTTCGAGGAGTTGTACCGCGTCTATTCGCCGCGGTTGTTCGGATTGGCGTGCCGGATGGTGGGCCGGACCGAAGCGGAAGACCTGCTGCAGGAGATCTTCCTCAGCTCCCATCGGAAGATTCGGTTGTACAAGGGCGAGTCGGCGCTCGGTACGTGGTTGTTCAGGTTGGCGACCAACCTGTGCCTGGACCACCTGCGGAGCCGGGCGAACCGCACGGCGCAGGTGACCGAGTCGCTTGACGTCGAAGACGCACAGCCTCAGGCAGGCGGACTCGGGCCGATCCTCGGGGTGATTGATCGGATCGATTTGGAACGCGCGTTGCTGGAGTTGCCGCAGGGGTGCCGAGAGGTGTTCGTCTTGTACGATGTGGAAGGGTTTGAACACCGGGAGGTGGGGGCGATGCTGGGCATTTCGGAGGGCACGTCGAAGTCGCAGTTGCACAAGGCGCGCATGCGCCTGCGCAACACCCTTGCGCGACGTTCCCAGGAGAGGCCGGCGCGATGAGCACCTGCACCCAGCTGCGTCCCCAGTTGAGCGACTACCTCGATCGGCATCTCGATGACGCCGGGACCATCGACATGCGTGCGCACCTGGCGTCGTGCGACGAATGTCGCGGCCTGGCCGACGATCTCGTCCGACTGCGTGGCGCCGCGCAAATCCTGGGGCCGGTGACGCCGCCTGCGCACATCTGGCTCGAAATCGCCGGCCGGCTCCGCCAGGAAGGTGGAGCCCCCCTCACACTGGCCGTGACACCGACGCCTCCCGTCGTCGGGCGATCGCGCGCTGACACCTGGCAGTGGCTCGGCTTGGCGGCCGCGCTGCTGCTGACCACGCTCGCGGTGTACTCGCTGGCGCGGCCCGAGGCGTCTGCACCGGCCGTGGTGGCCGACGCCGCGGGCAACGCCGCCGAGATTCCCACCGTCGAAACGGTGGAAGAAACGATGCGGCGCGCCGAGGCGGAATATGAAAAGGCCATCGCTCAGCTTGAGCAGGTCGTCAAGAGTGGAGACGCCTCGGTCTCGGCCGCCTCGGTCAGTACACTGCAGCGCAGCCTCACGACGATCGACTCGGCCATCGCGGAGAGTCGTGCGGCCCTGACCAGCAGTCCCGATAGCCAGCCTGCCCGCACCAGCCTGTTCGAGGCCCTTCGGAACAAGGTCACCCTGCTTCAGCACACCGTCGTGTTGATGAATGAAATGCGGAAGGGCGATGCCACTGGCGCAGCCCAGGCGGCCGCCGGGTTCGGCGGCAAGCCGTCGTAACGAAAGAGATCACATGATGAAGTTGACATCGCACACACTGGCCGCGGTCGTGATCCTGGGCCTGACGGCCACCCCCGCAGTCGCGCAGGACGTGGTCGTCCGGGTCAAGGTGGATACAAAAGTCATCCAGCAAGCGGTCGAAGGCGCAGCGCGCGAGATCCGCGACTCGGTGCACTCGGCGTTGGGCCCCGACATTCGGGAGGAATTGCGGCAGGCCGCCCGCGAGATCGCTGAGGCCTTTGGCGGTCTCGGCAATTTCAGCTGGGAGACAGACGGCTGGGGCCCGTCGCAGCGCTATCGCGCCACCCAGAACGACCGCGAGACACGACGGTTCACCATCGGCACCACGGGTCAGCTCGACCTGGAGACTCTCTCGGGTGATGTAACTATCCGGAGGGGCTCGGGACGTGAGCTTGTGGTCGAGATCATCCGCGAATCGCGTGGCACCACGGAAGCGGCGGCCCGGACAGGCCTGGCAGAAGTCCGGGCAGTCTCTGAGGAGCGCAGCGGCCGCGTCACCATCAAGACGGTCTATCCCAACCAGCGCGGGGGGACCTCCCAACACTCCGTCAGCGTCAGCTACATCGTGTCGGCGCCGGCTGGCACTAGAATCTCGACTCATTCACTTTCTGGTGATGTCTCGATCGCAGGCGTCGACGGCGAACTGTCTGTGAACACGATGAGCGGAGACATCGACATCACCGACGCAGCGCGGCTCACATCAGCAAAAACCCTGTCGGGCGACCTCACACTCACCAACGTGGCGGCCGAAGGGCGGCTCGAAGCCTCCACCATGAGCGGCGACATCGTGGCGACCGGCGTAAAGGCGCGACGCGTGGACCTGAGCGCCGTCAGCGGTGGCGTATCCGCGCGAGACGTCCAGGCCGAAGAAGTGAAGCTGGCCTCAATGTCCGATGATGTGGTGTTCGAAGGCCCGTTGACGTCGCGCGGACGCTACGAATTCACGTCGCACTCCGGTGACGTCCGCATCACCCTCCTCGGCCAAACCGGGTTTTCCTTTGACGGATCGACCTTCTCCGGCAGCGTTCGGAGCGACCTGGCCCTCCAGGGCAGCCGCACCGCGGCGCGCGGCGTCGGCACCCGCCGCACCGATTCGCGCAGCCTGAATGGGACGTTCGGTGACGGCTCCGCCGTGATTGAAGCCAGAAGCTTCAGCGGAAGCGTCGTGGTAGCGAGGAAATAACCCTAGCTGCTGACCAGCAAATGAATCAGGTAGTGGTTGCCGCCCCGGTTCGACCAGACGCGCAGGTATTCCCCGCCCTTGAGCAGGTCCACGCGTGACGTGTTGGCGCCAGGCGCCCTCCCCTTGATCACGGCCTGCGCTTCGGCCGAGGGCACCACGCTGGCCAGTTCCCGGCCTTTGACCTGTCCACCCTGAACAAACTCGACCCAGACTGCATGGTCGGCACCCTGACCAACGACGGGCGTCACGGCATCAGTTGACCGACGCAGCGTGTAGGTTCCCGCGGGCAGAGCCTTACCGTCGGCGGTCACGGCTCGATTCAGGCGTACACTCCCCAAAGCCTGTGACGTTGTCTGCGCCTGGACCACGGCGGACTGCCCTGCCAAGGTCACGGCGACCGCGCCAGCCAGCACCCATCCAACAGCGTTGCGTGTCATCGTCATGCCTCCCAATATTAGCCTACATCGCCATCAAGTCGAACTGCTCGTGATGGAGTTGGTCATCCGGACGGACGGTGACCGGTCGGCCCACTGCCGCCTCAAGTTCCTTGAAGACACCACGGCCCTCTTCGCGCAGGGCCCGGGCCACTTCGGGATTCACCCGCAGGACCAAACTGTAGCCGTCGAGGTCCGCGCTCAGCTTCTTCACCTCGGTCAGGATGTCGTAGCAGATGGTCGGGCTGGCCTTGATGGCACCCGTACCGGAACAGTAGGGACACGGCTCGGTCAGGAGCCGTTCCAGGCTGCTCTTGACGCGCTTGCGCGTGATGATGACCAGGCCGAAATCGCTGACCTGCACGGCTTTGGACGGCGCGCGATCGCGGCGCAGTTCCTGCTCAATGGCCTGGAAGACCTTCTGCCGGTTCTTCTTGTCTTCCATGTCGATGAAGTCGAGCACGATGATGCCGCCCAGATCGCGCAGGCGCATCTGGCGCACAATTTCCTTGGCGGCCTCGAGGTTGGTCTTGACGATCGTGTCTTCAAGCCGCCCCGCGGTCTTCTTGCCGACGTAGCGGCCGGTGTTCACATCGATGGCCACCAGGGCTTCAGTCTGATTGACGACGATGTAGCCCCCGGACTTGAGCCAGACCTTGCTGCGCAGTGCCTTGTCGATCTCGCCCTGGACGCCGTATTCGTCGAAGATGGGATAGTCCTTCGAGTACTTCTTCACGCGCGAGGCCATGTTCGGCATGATGCGGCCCACCAGGGTCACTACGCGCTGATACTCGGTCTCGTCATCGATCCGGATGGCGGTGAACTGCTCGGTCAGAAAATCACGGAGCAGCTTCGCGACGAGACTTTCCTCGCGATACAACACGGCCGGAGGGCGCTGGGTCTCGCGGCGCCGCTGGACCTCGGTCCACACGGTCTGGAAGTACTGCAGGTCGCTGAGGATGTCTTCTTCGGGGCGGTTGACCGCCGCAGTGCGGATGATCACGCCACCGGGGAGCCCGGTTTCCTCCTTGAATTTCTGGACGATGGTCCGCACACGACGGCGCTCGTCGCGCGATTCGATCTTCCGTGACACCCCGATGTGGTTGACGGTCGGCATGTAGACCAGAAACCGTCCCGGCAGCGAGATGTGCGACGTGATCCGCGCGCCCTTGGTGCCGAGCGGTTCCTTGACCACCTGCACGACCACCTCCTGGCCTTCCTTGAGGAGGTCTTCGATTTTGGTTGTCGAGGGTGTGCGATCGCGATCGCGGCCGCGGCGTGCGTCTTTGCCGGCGGCCTGAGTGGCCTCCGCCGGCGCGGCCGCACCCTTCTGGGTGTCAGGCGCCGCAGCATCCGCTACGGCCTCCAACGCCCCTTCGTCGCTGTTGGGTGTGGCGTCGGCGAAGAGCCCGTCAGGAACGGGAACCGGCACCACCGGCTGATCCTCGTCTTCCTCCAGGCTCTCTTCGGTCGGGTCGATGACGTCGGTGACGTAGAGAAACGCGTCACGCTCAAGTCCGAGATCCACAAAGGCCGACTGCATGCCGGGCAACACTTTCGAGACGCGGCCCTTGTAGATGTTGCCGACCACGCCCCGCGACTGTTCCCGTTCAATGAATACTTCGACGACCTGATCGTCCTCGAGAATGGCCACGCGTGTTTCGTGGATCGTCGAGGAGACCACCATCTCCTTGTTCATGTGTAACCGTTATCCGTTCAATTCGTGAACCGCCTCATCCGCACGTTGAGAATGAGGCCAAAACCAGCGAGTGTCGCCACAAGCGACGATCCGCCATAACTCATGAGCGGCAGGGTCAGCCCCTTCACGGGCACCAACCCGGCCTGCATAGTGATGTTGTACACCACTTGGCACAAAAACCAGGACACCAGACCCACCACGAGAAATGCGCCCACCCTGTCTCTGGCCAACCGGGCCGCCTCGAGGCTTCGCCAGATCACAAAGAGGTAAAGGCCCAGCACGACAATCACACCCACAAAGCCCTGTTCCTCGGCCAGCACCGCAAACACGAAATCGTTGTGGCTCTCAGGAAGAAAACGGTAGGCCCCCTGCGTCCCCTGGCCGAATCCCTTGCCAATCATGCCGCCGGACCCCACCGTCACGCGCGCCTGAATCTGCTGGTACCCGGCGCCCTTGGGGTCTTTGTAGGGATCCAGGAAGGTCATCACACGGCCCTTCTGATAGTCCTGGAGCCCGTACGCCCACACGACCGGTGACAGCAGCGCGGCCACCACGACGGCGCCGACCACCCAGCGCATCCGCAACCCGGCCACGTAGGCGATGCCCGCGTAGACCGGCAGCAGCATCGATGCCGTGCCCAAATCGGGCTGCAGGAAGATCAGAAGGACTGCCGGGGCGAGTACGAGTCCGCCCACCATGAGTTCGCCAATCGACCGTGCGCTGCGACGGCTGTCACCGCCGTACATCATCGCGAGCACCAACGCGAGCGCGAGGCGGGCGAATTCAGATGGCTGCAGTGAGCCAAACCCGAGATTCAGCCAGCGCCGCGACCCCTTGGCCTCAACACCGAACACCATCACCGCAACCAGGGCGAGGACCATCGCCACATACAGCAATGGCGAGCGTTGAGCCAGGGTGCGGTAATCCACCGACAGGCACACGATCAGTGCGACCAGTCCCACCGGCACCGCGTAGACCTGACGCCAGAACTCTCCACCCGGCTCACTGGTGGTGAGGTTCCAGGTCACGCTGTAGATCGTGGCCAGGCCGACGCTCGTCAGGGCCATCACGGCCAGCAACAACGGCCAATCGAGGTGCTGCCACAGACGCCGCTCCACGACTATCGTCCCCCGCCGTGCGCGGGCGCGCCCGCGATGACCGGTGCCACGACGCTTTTTGCCGGTGCCGCCGGCGATCGATAGACAGGCAGCGGGCGCCCTTCCTTCTTGGCGAAGTAGGTCTCCATCACGTGCTTCGCGATGGGCGCCGACAGATAGCCGTGTTCCGAATGTTCCGTGAACACCACGCCAGCCACTTCAGGCGTGTCGCGCGGCGCGAAGAACACGAACCATCCGTGGTCGTCATACATCGCCGGGTTTCGGCCGGCGGCCCGGGCGGCCGCCTGGGCAGCGGCTTTGTTGTCATTGGAGATCACCTGAGCGGTGCCGGTCTTGCCCGCCACATCCTTGCCCTCGATCTTGCCGCGGCGCGTGGCGGTGCCCTGCGGCGTGTTGACCGCCATCCAGAGTCCGTCGCGCACAGCCGCCAGATGACCTGGAGCCATGACGAACGTGGAACGAGGCCCGGCGGAGGGCACTGGCTCCCAGCCTTTGCCCCGGTCGACCGCCTTCATCAGGTGCGGCGTCTGCAACGTGCCGCCGTTGGCGACGGTCGCCATCATCATGGCCATCGCCATCGGCGAGACCGTGACGGCGCCCTGCCCAATCGCCACCGAGATGGTTTCTCCCGGATACCAGCGGCCATCCGGACGGGTGCGCGCGGCCCACTCGGTACTGGGCATGAAACTGGCGTTTTCCTGCGGCAGGTCAATGCCGGTCTTGCCGACGAGCCCGAGTCTGGCCGCCCACTTGTTGATCGTGTCGATGTTCATCCGCTCGCCCAGCGTGTAAAAAAACACGTTGCACGACTGTTCCAGTGCGTGGCGCAGCGTCATGGCCCCATGGCCGTTGGTGTTCCAACACTTGAACGACCTGCCGTAAAACACGCCACTGCCCCGGCACCCGATGACCGAATCAGGAGTAATGATGCCCTCTTCGAGCGCCGCGATGGCCATCACAATCTTGAACGTGGACCCTGGCATGTAGAGCCCCTGAATGAGGCGGTTCCCGAGCGGGCGAAGCGGATCCGCATTCAACGCCTGCCAGACCGAGCTGCTGATGCCGGCGGCGAAGTCGTTCGGGTCGTATGCCGGCAGGCTGGTCAGCGCCAGCACTTCTCCGGATGCGGGATCGATGAAGGCCGCGGCGCCGTTGTAGCCGTCGGCCCGAAAGGCCTCTTCAAGCGCCCGCTGCATGTCGGCATCAATGGTCAACTGCACGCGTTGGCCATCCACGGGTTCCTGGCGCTCCAGCTCTTCAACCTCGCGTCCGCGGCTGTCCACATTGACGAATCGATTGCCGTCGGTGCCCATCAGCAGGGTGTTGTACACCTGCTCCACACCCGCCTGTCCGACGATGGCCCCCTGGCTCAGGTGCGCGAACTCGGCCCGCTGCAACTGCGCCGGCTGAACCTCACCGACATACCCGAACAAGTGCGCGGCCAGGCCACCAGCGGGGTACGTGCGCGTGGGCACCTGCTCAACCACCACCTCGGGCAGCTCGAGCTGCTGGGCGACGACAGCCGCCACTTGCGCGTCAGTGGCATGTTCAATGACGACGATCGGTCGAAAGATGGGGTCGCCTCTCCGACGCTGCACGATCGCCAGCATCTGGGCTTCGTCCGCCTGTGTGATTGCCGCCAGCCGGCGGATGCTCGCCGGCAGGTCGGTGGACTGTTCCCGCACGATGGCAATGCGGAAGGCTCGGCGATTCTGGACGAGCACTTCGCCGTGCCGGTCGAACAAGACCCCGCGCGGCGCCAACAACGGCAGCGTCCGGGTGTGATTGCGCTCGGCCCGCTCCCGGTGTTCTGCATATTGCAGCACCTGGAGGACCCAGAACGCCGCGACCAGAAACACGAAGAGTACGAGGCTGATGGCCTTGAGGCCGATCAGTCGAGCCTCGGTGTTCTGTCGATTCTCGAACGCGCCAGTGGCTCCCGGGCTCAGCATCGTACTACCACCGGCGCCGGCTCAGCGGAGATCGGCGTCCTTCTCGCGTGTGCCGCACCGCCCCCGGCAGCATCTGCGTCAGGTGAAATGCCGCCAGACCCGCCGTCGCATTCAGGGACGTTTCCATCAGCATCGCGGTCCACGCCACACCCCTCCAATCCTGATCCGCAATCGCCCACAACCCTACGACGATCAGGCGATGAACCACTGTGGCGGCAGCCACCGCACCCGCGCGGGCCAGAGGGCGCGCGACCATGAACTGCTCACCGAGCACCCCGACGCCGAAGCCCACCACGGTCTTGGCAAACCCACCCACACCAATGACGTTTTCGCTGAGCGCATCCTGCATCAGGCCGCCGATCGTCCCTATCCACATGCCGGCCGCGGGCCCCCACAGCACCGCCCCGTACACCACGGCCACCAGCACAAGATCAAACACCCAGCGTCCGCCAACGGCATACCGCGCCAGCGCCATTTGCAGCGTGAGCGCGACGAGGACCGTCAGCAGGACGCGTCCGAACTTCACGAGCCGCCCTCGGCGCGAGCCGGGCGCGCCAACATGACCAGCACCACGTGAATATTCGAAAAATTCACGGCCGGACGCACGGCAATTTCGCGGTACACCCCACTGCCTTTGACGACGCGTTCGATCGTCCCGATCACAAACCCTCTGGGAAAGATTCCATCGAGCCCCGAGGTGAGCACCCGCTCCCCGACCTGGACGTCTTTGAGCAGATCGACGTAGGCCATCTCCAGGGGCGGATCACCCGCGCCCCCTTTGACGACACCGACGGCCTCTGAGGTTTCCGTGACACCGCCCGCGCCGGCATTGTGGCCGATGAGCAGCTGCACCTGGGCCGCGCGTGCCGTGGGCCGGTTGATCACACGCCCGATCACGCCGGCATGCCCCAGGACGGCCATGTTGGGCTCCACGCCATCGGCGCTGCCCCGGTCGATCGTAATCACGAACGCGCCCGGTGCCGGGTCACCGGCGATGACGCGCGCGGCGAGGGTGGGGGCCACGAGGCTTTGCTGCAGGGTCAGCAACTGCTCCAGCGCGCGGGTCTGGCTGACAATGGCCGCCTGCGTCTGTACCTGCCCCTCCAGGGACAGGACCCGCTTCTGGAGGACGTCATTTTCGGCCGCAACGCCCCTCAGGGCGATGTAGTTCGCCCAGACCGATCGGCCGCCATCCGAGATGCCGGCCATGACACGTTGGATGCCGGCAAAGACGCCGAAGGCACCGGCCTGGAACAACGGCACGCCACTGCGCGCCTGCATCTGCACCGACATGAGCAGCAGATGAGCAAAGCTCAGCACCAGGAACAGAACAAGGGTGCGGCGCGTGCTGCCCAACAGATCAATCCAGCGAGATTTTTCTCAGGAGGTCGAAATTCGACAGCATCTTGCCGGCGCCGAGCACCACCGTGGACAGCGGATCTTCAGCCATCGCCACGGGCAACCCGGTCTCTTCGCGCAAGCGCCGATCGAGATTCTTCAACAGCGCGCCGCCGCCGGTCACCACAATGCCGCGATCCACGATGTCGGCCGAGAGTTCGGGCGGCGTGCGCTCAAGTGCCACGCGCACGGCATCCACGATCACGTTGATCGTTTCGGCCAGTGCTTCACGCACCTCCTCATCAGTGATCGTAATGGTCTTGGGCACGCCCTCGATCAGATGGCGCCCCTTGATCTCCATCGTGATGCGCTCCTCGAGTGGGAACGCCGACCCCAGCTGCATCTTGATCTGCTCGGCGGTGCGCTCGCCAATGAGGAGGTTGTACGACTTCTTGATGTACTGGATGATCGCTTCGTCCATCTCGTTCCCAGCCACGCGAATGGCCTTCGAATAGACAATGCCCGCCAGCGAAATCACGGCGATGTCGGTGGTGCCGCCCCCGATATCCACCACCATGTTGCCCGAGGCCTCTTCAATGGGCATGCCGGCGCCAATGGCGGCCGCCATCGCTTCTTCCACCAGATACACCTCACTGGCCTTGGCGCGATAGGCGCTGTCCTTGACCGCACGCTTTTCGACTTGTGTGATTTCCGACGGGACGCCGATGACAATCCGAGGCCGCACCCACATCGTCCGGTTATGCGCCTTCTTGATGAAGTGCGCCAGCATCTTCTCGGTCACTTCGAAGTCGGCGATAACACCGTCTTTCATCGGCTTGATGGCGACGATGTTGCCAGGGGTGCGCCCGAGCATCTCCTTGGCTTCGCGCCCGACGGCCTCAATACGTCCCGAGATCTTGTTGATGGCCACGATCGACGGCTCGTTGACCACAATGCCCCTGCCGCGTGCGTAGACACACGTGTTCGCCGTCCCGAGGTCAATAGCAAGATCGCTGGAAAACAGCGAAAACAGCGACCGTAAATTCAACGAGACTCTCCCTCTTCACTATCGTCAATCACCACGGGCGGTACGGGCAATTCAACCCGGCTCACCGCGACCTGCACGCCATCCCGGCCCGCTTCTTTGACCCGGTACATCGCCGCATCGGCCGCGTGCAACAGGCCATCGGCGTTGGCGGCGACCGTCGGCAATGTCGCCACGCCAATCGACACCGTCAGACGGCTGCCGTCACCCCGATCCGCCAGGAACACGTACCGAGCCACATGTTCCCGAAGCCGTGTCGCCACGCCCAGTGCCCCTTCGTCGTCGGTCTCGGGCAACACGATGGCAAATTCATCTCCGCCAAAACGCGCCACCACGTCGGTCTCCCTGGCGGCGCCCCGAATCACCGCGGCCGCTTCCACCAACGCCCGGCTGCCCAGCACATGGCCGTGGACATCGTTGATCTTCTTGAAGCCGTCCAGATCGACAAAGATCATCGACAACGCGCGGCCGCTTCGCACGGCCCGCTTCACTTCTTTGCGCAGCACATCGTGGAGGTACCGCGAATTGAACAGCTGCGTCAGGTCGTCGGTCACCGACAAGGCCTCGGCTCGAACGACGCGGAGGGCGTGCCCCAGCGCATACGCCGCCGGCTGGACCAGTCGCGTCAAGGCGACTTTGACGGGCGCCGGCCACTGCGGATCGCGCCGCGCCCGGCCGTGATCAAACCCGACCAGCACCCCGACGATCGCTCCGTTGGCGACGAGAGGGAAACCCACGGCCGCGGCCTCCACCGCTTCGCCAATGCGACGATCAGCGGCCACGCGCGCGGTCGCGAATGGCTCGCCGCTCTGGACCACGACGTCGGCAATCGCCTCGGCCGGCGCTTTGAGCGATCGCTCCACTTCGCGACCCGCGAGCCAGTGCACCTGACCGTCGGTCTCCACGGCCACCACAGACCACGTCGCCATTGGCAGCCACGTCGCGACCCGCGCCACCAGCGCCGATGCCACGGCGTGCGGCGCCGTCGACTCATTCACCGCCGCCAGCAAATCACTGAGCACCTCGGCGCGCTCGGCCAGCCGCCGCAGACTGGGCCCCGCGCGATCCAGGCGGTCCGCCAAATCCACCGCCCCTGGGAGACCCAGGGCACGCTCGACCTCGGGCCAGCGCAGCGGCACCGTCAGGTGGTGGAGAAAACCGAGTGACCGCGACAAGTCGCCCAGATGTCGGTCGCTCGTCGCCGCATACGAGGCGGTGGGCGCTCGCTCGAGCAACGCTGACACGCGGCGTCGGTCGAGGCGCCCATCCGCCGTAATCTCCCACAGGATTCCGGTGGTCCCCCTTGCAGGCACGGCTGAAGGGGTCTGTTTGGTAATGGACAGCGACACCCGGCGAGTGCGCCGAAGCGGGGCCACGTGACGCTCGACGCTCTCCCCTTTGGCGGCACGGTGAAACACGGCCAGTGTCACCGCGTTTGGAGGAGGGGGCGTTCGGCGTGTCGCAGGTGCCCGCAGTCGTCGTCCCGGCATGGTATCGGCGCTCCCGATGTTACCATGCCCATCTCCTGATTTTTCTATCACTTCGGGCGATCGCCCCCCGGCCATGGCATAATGCAAACTTTGTGCGGGGTCGTCCCGCGCACGCTTGGAGACAGGTCCGCCCATGACGATGCTCGACCGGATGCGCCGACATAAAGCCTGGCTGAAATGGAGCCTTGGCTTGGTGGTCGTCACTTTTGTTCTTCTCTACGTGCCCAGTTTCCTGGACCCGGTAGCAGGCGTGGGGACGAACCCGAACGACACCGTCGTCACCGTCGAAGGTCGGCAGCTGACCGTGGGCACGTTCCAGCGGCTGTATCAGCAGCAGTTGATGAGCGTACGGCAGAGCTACGGTGGCCAGTTGACCGAAGAAATGATTCGGCAATTGCAGATCCCGCAGAGGGTGGTCCAGCAGATGGTGGATGAAGAAGCCATCGTCGCCACGGCGGCGCGCCTGGGGCTGACGGTCACCGACTCGGAGCTGCTCGAGCGCATCATGCGCATGCCGGGGTTCCAGGAAAACGGCCAGTTCATCGGAGACGTGCGGTATCGCCAACTGCTGGCCTTCCAGCGCCCGCCCCTGCGCACGGCTGAGTTCGAAGAGCAGATGCGCAAGGGACTGCTGTCCGAGAAGCTGCAGGCCGCGGTGACGTCCTGGGTCCACGTGACGGATGCCGAGGCGGAAAGCGAATTCCGGCGGCAGAACGAGAAGGTGAAACTGGAGATGGCGGTGTTCACTGCCGGCCAGTTCAGCGCGGGCATTGCCCCGACCGACGCCCAGGTCGCCGCGCACTTTGCCGCCAATCAGGAGACGTACCGGACCCAGGAAAAGCGCCGCGTCCGTTATCTCCTCATCGACGCCGAGGCCCTGCGAACATCGCGTGTGGTCACCCCGGCAGAAGTCGAGACCCGATATCGCGACAACCTGGCGCAGTTCACGACGCCCGAGCAGGTGCGCGCCAGCCACATTCTGTTCAAGACCGGCGAGGGCAAAAACGAGGCGGTTCAGAAGGCCGCCGCGGAAGCCATGCTCGTGAAGGTCAAGGCCGGCGGCGACTTTGCCGCGCTGGCGAAGCAATATTCGGAAGACAGCTCGGCGCCCCAGGGTGGCGACCTGAACTTCTTCGCTCGCGAGAGCATGGTCAAAGCGTTCTCGGACGCGGCGTTTGCGATGCAGCCTGGACAAATCAGCGACCTTGTGACGTCGGAGCATGGCTTCCACATCATCAAGACCACCGAGCGCCGGGCGGCGGGCACGCAGGCGCTGGCCGAGGTGCGGGCCCAGCTCGAAGATCAGATGAAGTTTGAAAAGGCGCAGGCCGAGGCGCAGACCATCGCTGACGCGGCCGCAAAAGAGATTGATGACCCGGCCGACCTCGACCGCGTCGCGGCGGCGCGGAAGCTGACGGTTTCCGACTCGGGGCTGTTCTCGCGTGAGGAACCGCTGGCCGGCCTCGGCTTTGCGCCGGCCGTCGCCTCTGCGGCCTTCGCAATGGAACTGAATAAGGTCAGCGGCCAACTGCGGACGAGTCAGGGCATTGCGTTCATTACCATGACCGAGATCAAGCCGCCGGCGATTCCGTCGCTCGACGAGGTCAAGACAAAAGTACGCGAGGACGTGATCCGCGTCAGTGCGGTCGCACTGGCTGCGACGAAGGCGGCGACCATGGCCCAGGCCGCGTCGCGTGGGTCGTTTGCGGCAGCGGCCAAAGCGTCCGGTGTGGACGTCAAGACCACCGAGCTCATCACGCGCGGCACACCATACCCCGAGGTGGGCGTCAGCACGGCGGTGGACACCGCGGTGTTTGCCCTGGCGAAGGGCGCGACATCGGGAACCATCCAGACCGATTCGGCGGTGGTGGTCGCGCGGGTCACAGACCGCACGGACGTGACGCCTGAAGGCCTTGCCGCGGGCAGGCCGCAGACGTCGGACCAACTGCTGCAACAGCGTCGGCAGGACTTCTTCGCGGCCTACATGACCAAGGCCAAGCAGAAGATGAAGATCACCTTCAACGAGGCCGCGCTCAGGACGGTCTTCGGACAGTAGTCGGGGTCCCGGAGTCCCTCTCTACCTCACCACTTTCCCGCTTTGCCCATATTGCTGGGTGGCGTAGCCGACGACCAGGCCAAGCACGGCGCCGGGCAGGATGATCTCGACGTAGTAATACACCCCGTTGGTGGGCTGCAGCGCGACCAGGTACGCGAAAAATCCCGAGATGAGTACCCCGGCAATGATTCCCGCGGCCAGTGACCGGACGCGAGAGGCAAACCACCCAATCAACACGCCGGCCACCAGCCCCTTGAACGTTGACCCGATCACGATGCCCGTGATCTGGTCCTGCAGCTCCGGTGCCGAGACCAGAGCCGTCAGCCCGTCGAAGATCCCCAACACACCACCCAACACCATTCCCAGAACCGGCTTCTTCATTCGCAGTCTCCTCAAGAGCCTGTTAACCGTACTGCAGGTCGCCCATTTCCGCCCCTGGCGCGGTTAACGCCACGCCAGGACTACCACCACGCCACCGCCGCGCGCATCAGCAGATACGCGGCGATGAGCAGGATGATCGTGTGATGCTTTACCCCGAAGCGCACAGCGCGATCGACGAGGGTTTCCGGCAGCGCGTGGACGGCCTCCCCGGCGCGATAGCGGGCCAGATCGGCGACCACAGCGGACGCGTCCGGATACCGGTGCGCGGGCGCGATGGCCAGGCACATGGAGATGATCGCGCGGAGCCGCCGCGGCACCCTGGGTGCCTGCCCCTTCAGCAGCGTGGCCATCGCCAGCGGATTGGCCGGGGGCGCCGTCCCGCGAAGGAGCCAGAACAGGAGCGCGCCCAGCGCGTACACGTCGCTCTCGGGTCCGAGCACGCCGCCAGCGGCCTGTTCGGGCGCCATGAAGCCGGGCGTGCCGGCCACCCGGACACCAGTAGCGTCGGCGTCGAGGGCGCGGGGCGCCAGAAGCTTCGCGACCCCCCAGTCCATCACCAACACTTCGCCGAATGCGCCGATCATGATGTTCGACGGTTTGAGGTCCAGGTGGATGACGCCGTGGGCATGCGCAAAGGCCACCGCATCGGCGACACGCTCAAACACCGAGAGCGCCGCGCTCTCGGTAGCGGGCGCCGGGCCTTCGGCCAGTGTGCGGCCCTGCACCAGTTTCAATAAAACACGCGACCGTCGCCAAGTTGCCCCAGGTCGTGCACCGGCACGATGCCCGGATGCTCGAGTTGTGCCAGCACCTGAGCCTCCTGCCGCAGACGCACGTCAAGGTCACTGCCGCGCACCGACGCGTGCGAGATCTTGACCGCCACCTCCCGTCCGAGTGGTTCGTCGCGGGCGGCAAATACCCGTCCCATGCCACCTGAACCCAGCGGCCGCACGCCTGTATACCGGCCTCCGTACAGATCCGGCCATGTCGCGACGTCGCGCAGGTGCCCGACAACGGCGTTGGACAGAAACATCACAGATCGGGCTTCACGTCGAGGCTCACGCCAAACAACTCGCGCGCCTCCGCGCGAAACTCTTCGTCGCTTCCCACGAGGTGGCGTAGTTGCAGCAGCGCCAGTTCACGAAATCCCCGGCGGGTGGCGTGAAGGTCGTTGGTCAGGGTGGTCACCGGCACACCCATGCCGGCCGCGACAGACGCGTACGTCCGCGCCGGGCCGTCGTCTGGGTCGGCCAGATCGTGGCGCTCGAAGGCCTCGAAGACCCGCGGCTTTCCCTCCTACGTGTAGCTGTCGCGCATGTCGTTCACGGTTCGTACAAACAGCGCGCGGACGGTCTCGTCGCGAAAGAAACGATCCGGGTCCTGCACATCAGTCGACACCAGCGCCAGTTCGCGCTCGGCACCTGGAAAATCCAGCGACCGAATCTCGACCGCCCCTCCCCGCTTGACCGCCGCGTCGGCCTTACGCTGGTTCTGCAGGTAGCGGTCAAGGCACGTGCGCAAGAATGTGCGAAAACGCGGCTTCGCCGGGTCGAACTTCTCGAGGTAGCCCTTTTCGAAGGCGACGGTGAAAAAGCCCTGGACGATGTCTTCAGCTTCTTCGGGTGACAGGCGCCACTGGCGCCTGAGGTAGTGGTAGCTGGGCCGCCAGTAGCCCTCCGCGAGGTCGCCGAAGGCCCCAACCCGGGCCGCGGGGTCCCCTGCCCGGATGCGCTCAAGCACCGTCAGGTGCGTCAGCGGGAAACCTTCCACCGGGAATCACCGTCCCGCAGTAAAAAACAGGTTTGGCATCAGCGTGAGCGTCTCGCCCCGGCGGAACAAGCGCAGCCGGTCGGCAACCGCGTCCACCAGGCGAGCCTCGGGCCGGCGGGTGGCCAGTTCCAGCGAGGCCCCAAGCCCCAGGGTCAACCCCAGCGGATTCGCGACCAGGTCGGCGAAGGAACGCTTCTGGGGATAGATGACGAGCGATACCGGCTTGGTGGCATCGAGCTTCGCGTGCTCCTTGGCTAATGCGATGGCGCGGTCCAGCCCGCCCAGCTCATCAACCAGGCCCAATCCGTGCGCCTGTTGTCCTGTCCACACGCGTCCTTTGGCAATCGCGTCGATCTTCTCCGGTGACGACCGGCGTCCTTCGGCGACTCGCGAGACAAACAACTCGTAGGTGGCCTGCATCTGCGCTTCGATTTTCGCGCGCTCATCAGGCGTAAATGCCCGGAAGGGCGAGTAGATTTCGGCAAACCGGCCGTCGCTGACACTGTCGGTGCCGACGCCGAGTTTGTCGAACGCGTCCTTGAGCACGAACTTGCCGGTCACGACGCCGATCGATCCGGTAATCGTCCCGGGCTGCGCCACGATGGCCGTGGCGGGCACCGCCATGTAGTAGCCACCAGACGCGGCCACATCCCCCATGGACACGATGATGGGTTTCACCTGCCTGGCCAGCATGAGTTCCCGCCAGATCACTTCCGACGCGATGGCCGACCCTCCGGGGCTGTCGATACGAATCACGATGGCCCGGATCGAGCTGTCGGCGCGCACCTTCCGAATCCACTCGACGAACGTGTCTGACCCCAGCACCGCGCCGCCTGGCCCGTCGAAACTGCTCCTGCCGCTGGCAATGGTCCCGACGCCGTACAGCAGGGCGATGCGCGGCCCCGATCCCAGGCTCGCGACGAAGCCCCGGGTGTAGTCATCGCCCTCGAGCCGGCGGGTGCCCTGCACGGGCGAGGCATCATCGATTTGGTCGTCGTAGGCCAGGTCGTCGATAAGACCTGCGGCCTTGGCTTCCTCGGGCAGGAACGGCCCGTCGTCGAGCGCGCGACGGATGTCCTCGACGCTCCGCTTTCGACCGGTCGCGATGGCGCTGACCAGCTGGTCGTACGCACTGCGATTGAGCGAACGTGTCATTTCGCGGTGCGCGGGCGTAAAGCCGCGCTCGGTAAACGTGTTCGAGGCAGACTTGAACTCGCCCATGTGGAGCAGGTCTGGATAGACCCCGAGTTTGTCGAACGCGCCGCGCAGAAACACTTCGTAGGTGGCGAGCCCGGAAACATCAAGGGTGCCAGCCGGCATCATCAGCACGCGCTCGGCGGCTGAGGCGAGATAGTAGTCGGCGGCCCCGCCGTATTCCATGAACACGACCAGGGATTTGCCCGAGGCCCGGAACGCTGCCATCGCGTCGCGCACTTCCTGCACCTGCGCCCAGAGCGCGCCATTGGTGTTGGGGATGACGACCATGCCGCGAATGCGGTCGTCGCCCCTGGCCTTGTCGATGACCGCCAGGACGGTCCGCAAGGTGGGCGGCGTTGCCATGAATGGCGACAGCACGCTGCTGGAATCGATTTCGGGGAAAGGCGCTTGTACGCGAAGAAACAGCGTCGAATTGGACGCCACGACGGGTGTGGCCTGCCCGCCGCCAAACAGCAGGGCCAGGATCAACAGGCCCGCGGCCGAGGCCATCATGGCGAGAAAGATCAGGAAAAGAACGACAGCAACACCGCGGCGAGCACTCAAGGCAGGGGATCTCCTGCTGGCAGTATATGGGAATGAGGAACTGGCGGAACTGGCGGAACTGGGGAAGTGATGGAACTGCGGCTTGGGTTATACTCCTTTCTTTCCGTCCCGCGTGGACGGTCCTGCCTGCAAGACCCCTTCGTGCGGAAGTGGCGGAATTGGCAGACGCGCTAGCCTCAGGAGCTAGTCCTAGCAATAGGGTGGAGGTTCGAGTCCTCTCTTCCGCACCAATTTCTGATGAGCCTCGGTTTTCCGAGGCTTTTTCTTCGTCTTGAGAGGAAAAGCTAACGGTCGGCTAACGAAAGGATTCCCCCGATGATGTCGCGTGAAAGCACTGTCTGTGCAATTTGCCAGAAGCTGGCGGACGTAGAACGCAGTGCCACGGATTTGCTCACCGTCACACATCGTCGTTATTCACAACTCACCGCACGGCCGTCACGCCAGGAAGCGACACCTTAAAGAATCGTTCCGCATCCAGCTTCCTGTCGTCCATTAAAGCGCCGCTGATAGTCCGTATTAAGTCCGTATTACGTGGGTCTTTCCCTGACATAACGGCACTGGGTTCAACCGGTCGATGCAACGATGGCCGCCCGTCTATCAGCTGGCGTCTGGTAGCCAAGTGTCTTGCGCGGACGGCGATTGAGCCGTCGCGCGATGCCACTCAGCTGCGTTTGACTCACCTGCAACAAGTCCGTGCCCGTCGGCAGGTACTGGCGCAGGAGCCCGTTGGTGTGCTCGTTGGAGCCGCGTTGCCACGGACTCTGCGGAGCGTCGGGCGGCGGCGCCGACATCGGGCCCGCCGGCACGGCCGGCAACATCCCGATGATGTCGCACCTGGTCAAGGGCGACTACTTCCTCATTCATCACACGACCGCCGACACCATCGATCGGATCACACCGAAACAAATGTCCGACAACGCGGCCGCCATCGCCGTCATGACCTACGTGGTCGCCGAGATGGCCCCGCGACTCCGGTAGGGCTGCTGCAGACCGCGCGACAAGTGTTGAGAAATTTAAACTTGTAGTTTATATTTCTCACAACATGAAACACATCAACCGACGTCTTGCGAGGCCGCTCGCACTGGCGATTCGCGCCTTCCCAGCGGTGGTCCTGACCGGCCCTCGCCGCGCGGGCAAGACGTGGCTGCTCCGGCATCTGTTTCCTGACGCCGCGTATGTCCTGCTTGAGGACCCGGATGTCGTCGCGCGCCTGCGCTCCGATCCGCAGGGATTCCTCGACGGGCTTGCTCTCCCGGCGATTCTCGACGAGGTTCAGCACGTCCCCGAGGTGTTTGCCCATGTCCGTTCGCGTATCGACCGCGAACCCAGGCGGACGGGCCGGTGGATCCTCACCGGATCCCAGGAGGCGCCGCTCATGCAGGGCGTCGCGGAGTCGATGGCGGGGCGCGCGGCGATCCTGCAACTCTACCCACTGTCGGCCTCGGAAACGCCGAAGGTCTCGGTGTTGCGCGGCGGGTATCCTGAAGTCCTTGCCCGCCCGGCCAGTGCGCGGCTATGGTTTGGCTCGTACCTGCAGACCTACCTCGAGCGTGATGTCCGCGCCATCACCGCAGTTCGGGATCTGGCCACGTTCCGGCGGTTTCTCGCGCTGGTGGCCAGCCGTCATGGGCAAGTCCTCAACAAGACGGGCCTCGCGGCGCCGCTCGGCGTGAGTGTGCCCACCATCACGCAGTGGCTCAGCGTCCTGGAGATGACCGCGCAGATCCTGCTCGTGCCGCCCTTCTATGAAAATCTCGGCAAGCGGCTGATCAAATCCCCGAAACTCTACCTGACGGACTCGGGACTGGCCTGCCATCTGCTCGGCATCGATTCGGCCGCCGAGTTGGCGAAGTCGCCGTTTCTCGGCAGCCTGTTCGAAGGGTTCGTCGCTGCGGAGATCGTGAAAGCGCAGGTCAACACGGGGGGCCGGCGCGAGCTCTATCACTTCCGCGATGAACAAGGGCTTGAAGTCGACTTTGTTGTGCCTGGACGCAGTGGTTCGCTGGCGCTGGTCGAGTGCAAAGCCACACACACCATCATGCCCGCCATGGCCGCGCCGATGCGCCGACTGCGGGACGCGATCAGTCAGTCGCGAAAAAAGACACGCGTCGACATGTTTCTCGTCCATCAGCCGTCGAAGTTCGCGGCCCCGATCACGGCGATCGCTCCGGGCGTGCGCGCGCTCCCCTGGCGGGACTTCGTCGACACACTCGACTGACCCCAGCGTCGCTGTGGATCACGCGCGGATCGCGCCTACCGTCCGCTGAGCGCCTTCGGCCAGTTCTGCACCAGCGTGAGCGGCCGCACGGCGCGCGCCTCGCTCGTGACGAGTGCGAGAATGCGGCCGTCCTTGGCGACGTCGTACGAATATCCGCGGCCGACGATGATCGGCATGATGGCTCGCGGTGGACCGAACCGCAGTGCGCCATCGGCGTCGGTCACGTCCACAACGGACAAGATGTTGTCGTCGGCGTAGTACAGCGATGTGCCATCGGTGCTCCACGACGGAATCGTGCCGCGCGCGGCCACCTGCTGGCGTCGTCCACCGCCAGGAAAGGCCTCGACAAAAATACCGCTCACGGTCCCGCTGTCGGGTGCCGCCTGGAATACCACCCAGCGCTGGTTGGGCGAGAGCTGCACATTCTGGGCGTTCTCGAGATCCTTCACGTACTGCGTCGCGGTCCGCTCCTCCGGCTTCGCCGTCAGCGCCAGCGTCCACACGCCGCCAACGCTCGATCCGGAATAGACCATCGTCGAACCGTCAGTGGTCCACGCGGTCACGCGGGGCGTCGCGAGCCTCCCTTGGTCGGGCGGCGTCGTGAACAGGATTTCTTCGCTGCCCCCTGCGGCGGACCGGCGGGCAATGGCGCCGACGCCGTCGCGATCGATCCCGTACGCGATGTCGCGGCCGTTAGGTGACCACACCATGAACGAGGTGACACGACTCGTCGGCGTGGCGAACGTCACGCGGGCGCGCGCGGCAGTAGCGAGATCCACCCTCCAGAGATCCAATCGGCGCTCCGCATCGATGACACCCACCATCACAGAGCGCTCGTCCGGGGACAACAGGATGCCCCGCGCGCTCCCCATGTCAGCCACAATCGCCGCGCGGGTGCCGCCGCGGTCGAACCATGCCAGGGTCGTCGCAGAGAGCGCCGCGCCGTCGAGGTAGAGCAGTGCCCCGCTGTCAGACGCGGAGAACAGGCCGACGGGGTCACCGAGCAGGGTCTGCACGCCACTCGCGACCGCGACCGGCGTGCCGCGCAGCGTGCGCGTCGAGAGATCGAAGGGCTGCGCAAGTAGCGTCTGCTCACGCATGAAGAGCAACCGGCCGTTGGCGTAGACGGCCTGCGAGGTCGCGGTTGTGACCGCCACGTCAGATGACCCGTCTCGTGCGGCGACGCGAATCTCGTTCTTGGTGCGGTTCAAGTACAGAAAATGCCGGCCGTCGGGCAGCATGCGCGGGGCCCGGGGATATTCTCCCATCACCAGGGACTTGGCCACGCCGCCGCCGATCGAAACCTCCATGAGCTGCCCGCCGGCGTCGCTGGTGTCGTACAGCACCGTGCCGCCAGGGCTCCAGTGCGCGGCGCGCACGTAACTGGCATGTGCAATCACCACCGGCGCGCCGCCTGACAGATCGATGCGCTCAATACGTCCTCGCGCGGCGCTGTAGTACCCGAGCGATTGACTATCGGGCGACCAGAACGGAAACGACGCGCCGTCGGTCCCCGCCACCGGTCGCGCGGCCATCGCATCAAGCGGCTGGACCCACAGTTGGATACGGCCCTCGGACGATCGCGCCGAAAACGCGACGAGTCTTCCATTCGGAGAAATCACGGCCGCGCCCACGGTGACGTCGAAGTCGAATGCGGCGCCGTCGGGCGGCGGGATCATCGTACGGACGACGTCAGGCTCGTCAGGCTCGGAGGGGGTCGGCCGATTGAGGTACGCCAGACCCAGCACCAGGGCGGCGACCGTGGCCGCGCCGGCGACTGCCCACGCGAGCCGTGGCGACCGGGACCAGCGGCGCGAGCTGCCCGGCCCGATCATCGCACTGCCCGCCGGCGAAAACACGGTACTGAACGCGCCGCTGAGTGCCAGGCGCACGCTCTGCATGTCGCCAAACCGTTGCTTCGGGTCGCGCTCGAGGCATCGACGGATGACGCCCACGAGTGCGGGTGCGTCCGTGGGCAAGCGCGTCCAGTCCGGCTCGCGCGCCAGAACCGACGCGAGGACTTCGGTGACCTCATCACCTGGAAACGCACGCGTGCGCGTCACCATTTCATACAGCACCGCACCAAACGCCCAGACATCAGCACGGCGATCGACGCGCCTGCCCTTCGCCTGCTCGGGCGCCATATACGCCGCAGTGCCGAGGATCATCCCCATTTGCGTCATCGCCGGCGACGTCATCGTTGTCTGGTTGCTGCCAGGACCGGAATCGTCCGGCGCGGAGGCCTTCGCAAGGCCGAAGTCGAGGACCTTCACGGTGCCGTCGGCGCGGACCTTGATATTGGCGGGCTTCAGATCGCGATGGACGATGCCCTGCTCGTGCGCGGCCTCGAGGGCTTCGGCGATCTGGCGTGCGATCGCGAGGACGTCACCGACCCCGTCTGTCGCGATCAGATCCGCGAGCGTGGGCCCTTCGACCAGCTCCATCACGAGCGCGGTCATCGCCTGAGTCCGCTCGAGTCCGTAGATCGCCGCGATGTTCGGGTGATTGAGCGCCGCCAGAATTTCTGCTTCGCGCTGAAACCGCGCGAGACGATCGACATCATTCGCCACGGCCTGCGGCAGCACCTTCACGGCGACGGTGCGCTTGAGGTTGGTGTCTGTCGCGCGGTAGACCTCCCCCATCCCACCGGCGCCAAGAGCGCCGGTTATCTCGTACGCTCCGAGCCGCGTGCCAATCGCGAGAGTCATCGGCCGGGAGTGTATCGCGTCCAGAGCCGCGCTACTTCGTCGTGTAGACCAGATATCGCGCGCGTTTCAGGTCTTCCCCTTCGGGCTTCACCGCATCCAGCGTCTTGAGATCGCCGATAGGCCGTATTAAGGGGTTGTCCCTGACATAACCTCTCCTTATCAGACACGGAAACACCCGCTGAACTCGTCGAGAAACACACCCAAGCGGCGCAGCAGCGCCCGTGCGGAATCCGTCGTCATGATCGCGACGGTACGGAATCCTCCCGCGACGTACAAGTGAAATCCCCGCCTTCAGGCGGAAACCCTCAAATCCAACATGACAAAGTAGTGCTAAGCTACCCTCAATACGGCAACCGCGGTTCAGGGCGCTGCATGTGACGTTCGCCAATCCGGAGGCGCGGAGATCGCGGCCCTCGTTGGCCGGAAGGACTGATCGATGAGTCTCGCGGTCGGAACGAAGCTCGGCCCGTACGAGATCGTCGCGCCCATCGGCGCAGGCGGAATGGGCGAGGTCTACCGCGCGCGCGATACACGCCTCAATCGCGATGTCGCGATCAAAGTGCTTCCGCCCGAGGTTGCGGGTGATCCCGATCGGCTGCGCCGCTTCGAGCATGAGGCGCGTGCGGCCGCGGCCCTCAATCACGCGAACATTCTCGCCGTCTTCGACATCGGCAAGGAAACGACTCCCGATGTCGTGTCCTATCTCGTCACCGAGCTCCTTGAGGGTCGTACGCTGCGCGATGTCCTGACGAATGAAAAGCTCGCGACCCCGCGCGCGCTCGATCTCGCGGCGCAGATCGCCGACGGCCTTGCCGCCGCGCACGCGAAGGGCATCGTCCATCGCGACATCAAGCCGGAGAATCTCTTCATCACAACCGATGGGCGCGCGAAGATTCTCGATTTCGGCCTGGCGAAGACGACAGACGTATCAGCGGCCGAACAACTGCCCACGCAAACAGGGACCGCGCCCCACACGGTACTCGGTACCGCCGGCTACATGTCGCCGGAGCAGGTGCGCGGCCAGCCGGCCGACTGGCGCGCCGACATTTTCTCGTTCGGCGCGGTGCTCTACGAAATGCTCACCGGCCAACGCGCGTTCAGCGGCGCGACGGCCTTCGAGACGATGACGTCGATCAGCCGCGACGTGCCCGCGCCAATCGCGTCCCTCCTTGAACGTCCACCGCCGCCCGCGCTCATTCGCATCGTCGAACGCTGCCTCGAGAAAGCGCCGGCGACGCGATTTCAGTCGACGACGGATCTGGCGTTCGCGCTGAAGGGTGTGTCGCAGATCGATTCGAGCGGGATGAGCGGCGCTCCCGCGCTTCCAGCCCTGGCCTCAGCACGGACGGTGCCGCTCTGGCGGCGCGCGGTGCCATGGGCGATGACGGCCGCCGCGCTGGTCATCGCCGCGACGTTCGCATGGCGCAGTGCGAACGTCGGACCGTTGGCATCCGTGTATTCAACGCTCGACGCGCCTGAAGACTCGGTGCTTGCTGAGACGGGTTTTGGCAGCAGCGTCTGGCACACCCCGATCGTGTTCACGCGTGACGGTCTGTCGCTCATCATCCAGGCGGAACGTACCCTTGTCATCGAAGGCAAGAGCACGAGGAAGTCGCAGTTGTTCTTGCGGTCACTTGATCGACCCGACGCGCAGCCCATCGCCGGAACCGACGACGCGTATGTCCCGTTCGTGTCGCCAGACGGCAAATGGATCGGCTTCTCGGCTGTGGGCGAGATCAGGAAAGTGCCGATCGCGGGCGGGGAGGCGACGACCATCTGTGAATGCGGCGCCCGCCCGTACGGTGCGGCCTGGGGCGTGGGCGACGTCATCGTCTTTGGCGGCTCAGCATCGCGCGGCATCATGCGCGGCTCGGCCATCGGCGGTACGCCGGTCGCGGTGACCGCGCCGCCTCCGCCGGCCAGCCATCGGAGGCACGTTGCGCCGTTTGTCTTGCCGGACGGCAAGCGCATCCTGTTCTCGGACGTCTCCACCCAGGACGCGAGCGATTCGCGCCTGATGGTCCAGTCCCTCGACGGCGGTGACGCCAAGCTCGTCGTCGCTTCGGCCACCGATGGCCGGCTGCTGCCGTCGGGCCGGTTGGCGTTCATGCGGCTTGGCACGCTGATGACCGTCGAGTTCGACCTCGCGAGCGCCCAGACCATCGGCGACGCCGCGGCTGCGATGAGCGGCGTGATGCAGAGCGGGTTGAGCGGATATGGCGGGGTGGACAACACCGGCGCCGGCATGTTCGCGGTGTCGAGCCTCGGCTCGCTGGCCGTCATCAGGGGGCCTCTGCTGGGTCCGCGTGACCGCCTTATGATTTGGGTGACGCGCGACGGCCAGCGATCCTCCGCCGAACCCGCGAGCGGCGCGCCGGCGGGCGCTCGTCATCTCTTCAGGATCTCGCCCGATCGATCGCGCGCGATTGTGCAGCTACTCACGCCGCTACGCGATGAACTGTGGCTGGCAGACTGGACGAGAAACGTCTGGACCGCGTGCGGCGATTGCACCACTACGCGCGGCGCTGCTGAATGGTCACCCGACGGCCGGCGTCTGCTGTTCGGCAAGAACGATGCGCTCGTCGCGCACACGCTCGACTCATCGGCGCCGGACCAGGTAATGGTCCGCGAGGCGGGTCGGTCCCTCCTGCCGTCGGGCTGGCTGGCTGACGGCCGCATCGTCTATCTGTCCTCGCCCGACGAAGCAAACTACGAAATCAAATACCTCGAGCCGGGCGGAAGCGCCGGCCAGGTCGTCGTGCCGCTCGGCATGGGGACGGATGCCAACGTGTCAGCCGACGGCCGCTGGCTGGCCTATCTCTCCAAGAACAACGTGTTCGTGCAGGCGTTTCCGGGCGCGGGGTCGCGGACGCAGGTGTCCACGGGCAGCGTGTGGAATCCGAAGTGGTCGGCGGACGGCCGAACGCTCTATTACATGTCATTCGACAGCGTCTTCGCCGCCGACATCGCTGCCGCCGGCACGGCCGGAACACCACGCGAACTGTTTCGGCATCCCGTCGGGCAGAATCAGTCCTGCTTCGTTGTTCGCTGTTACGACATCTCGTCAGACGGACCGCGGTTTCTATTTTTTGACCGGACGACAAACCCACCCGAGTCAGTCAGGCGCATGGACCTGGTGACGAACTGGACCGCGACGCTCGGAAAGGGGCGATGACATGTCGCTGACGAGCGGATCCCGTCTTGGCTCGTACGAGATCGTCGCGCCGATCGGCGCCGGTGGCATGGGCGAGGTCTATCGCGGGCCCGATACGCGGCTCAACCGCGACGTCGCAATCAAAGTGTTGCCAGAAGCATTCGCGAAGGACGCCGATCGCCTCGCGCGCTTCACACGCGAAGCGCAGACGCTGGCGTCGCTCAATCACCCGAACATCGCGCAAATCTATGGGATTGAAAGCAACGCCATCGTCATGGCGGCCGACGATCGATCGTTCTAGGTCTCGCGCAAAGCGGCCCGCGGATTTCTTCGAAAACACGAGCCGGCCGTTGACGGCCACTTGGAAGATCCCCCCGCGGCCCTCGTGAAGCAGGCGGCCGACTCAGCATCCTAATCTAACGCCGTGTTCCGAAGCGCCTCGAAGAGAATCTGGATGGAAGGGCACCCGGCGACTGATAACCTTTGCGCTGTGTTCCGCCGTTTCAGTCTGGTCGTTCTTGTGTTGGCGATTGCATCGGCGTGCGCCGGCGCACGCCACGAGCCCGCGACGCCGGTGGCCGCGGCGGCCGGACCAGCGCTGGCGGCGCCAGCGTCGCCGACGATAACGCTGTCGATCGTCGGCACCAACGATCTGCACGGCGGCATCGTCGCCCGCGAGGGCCGCGGCGGGCTCGCTCTGTTCGGCGGCTACGTCGCCAATCTGCGCGCGGCGCGCGCCCGCGATGGTGGAGCAGTCCTTCTGCTCGACGGCGGCGACATGTTTCAGGGCACGCTCGAGTCGAATCTGGCCGAGGGCGCGACCGTCGTCGCGGCCTACAACGCGCTGGGCTACGCCGCGGCGGCAATCGGCAATCACGAATTCGATTTCGGTCCGGTCGGACCCGCGGCGACGCCGCAATCGCCCGCGGACGATCCACGCGGTGCGTTGAAGGCGCGCGCGGCTGAAGCGAGGTTTCCGTTTCTTGCCGCCAACATCATCGACACCACCACGAATCGACCAGTCGCGTGGCCGAACGTGATGCCGACGACGACGGTGCGCGTCGGGGGCGTGCGCGTCGGGATCATCGGTGTGGTCACCCTCGGCGCGCTCTCGGCGACGATCGCGTCGAACACCAACGGCCTGCGCATCGCGCCGCTGGTCGAGACGATTGAGGCCGAAGGGCTGCGCCTGCGCGCCGCGGGCGCCGACGTCGTCATCGTGACGGCCCACGCCGGTGGCCGCTGCGCGGCGTTCGACAACCCGGCCGATCTGTCGTCGGGGGATGTCCCAGTAGC
>Ga0163151_10000712_pt1 | contig 57801 bp, 49 predicted proteins | sample OliLakLV19MP5IB2_FD_145596 | JGI IMG/M metagenome (GOLD analysis project Ga0163151, IMG submission 145596) | Freshwater microbial mat bacterial communities from Lake Vanda, McMurdo Dry Valleys, Antarctica - Oligotrophic Lake LV.19.MP5.IB-2 | ecosystem: Environmental > Aquatic > Freshwater >... | reverse complement strand
TTTCTGATATAAGCTTTCCATCCTTTGGAAAAATTGGTAATTGTAATTGCATCAACAAAAATACCGCATTTTTATTTTGCGAAACAAACCCGTTTTTCCTTTTATTTCATCAGTATAGGTCAGGAGTTCTGAACTTAAAGACATGCCAGAAGAACAGCGACTCAATAAGCTCAAGAATGAAAGTAAAATAACGATGAACGTTATAAAAATGATTTGCTATCGTGCTGAAACAGCAGTAGCTAATATCCTAACCGAAAACCTAGCAAGAGCAACAGAAGAGAAAAGAATGCTAGTAAAACAAATCATACAAAGCGATGCCGATATTGAACCTGATTACCAAAAAAATACATTGACAATAACCTTACACAATCTCTCAGCAAACAGATTTAATATTGCTGTTGAAAAATAAATAGAAACCCTAAATCAAACCAAAACCATATTTCCTGGGTCTGATTTAACAATGATTTTCAAATTGGCAGGTATGTAAAACTGCGAGAAGTAAGAAGTTCTCAAACTGCGAGAAGTAAGGAGTTCTCAAACTGCGAGAAGTAAGGAGTTCTCAAACTGCGAGAAGTAAGAAGTTCTAAAACTGCGAGAAGTAAGGAGTTCTCAAACTGCGAGAAGTAAGAAGTTCTCAAACTGCGAGAAGTAAGGAGTTCTCAAACTGCGAGAAGTAAGGAGTTCTCAAACTGCGAGAAGTAAGGAGTTCTGAGATTATATTCCAGTGGTAAGAAAAAAAAATGCTAAATATAATAAATGATTGTAATTTAATCCCGTATGCACGGGATTAAATTAATCACTACCTCGGGGTTAACCCAACTAAATCAAATCGTTCGGTTTTTCAAACCTCCTATTGATTAATTTGGGATAAACCAGCAAATGGCAAATTATAGGGCAAAGCAGCTTTCTTTGAAACACATAAATCACAAGTTATACTCGAACTTACCATTAAAAACAGAAGTTTATTAAAGATAAATGTCGAGTTGTTTGATGCCGATAACAATAAAACGCTTTCTGTTATATTTGATTGGTTTATTGCTAAAAAATAAAATAAACATCAAAGACAGACAAAGAAAAAGTTGTGGAATTCCCTTAACTTCGAGCCTTAATTATAAGCGAAATCACCAAACGCCCTAAGTTTTAAGAAACCAATGGAAGAACAAAATAGGAACGAGAATACTTTTTTCATGTTTCTATTACAATCATTATTGTTCAATTAACAGAAGGCCAAACCATAATTTGAACCTGCAATGACCATCTCCATTATCATAACGATTTGCTTTTTGCTCATACTCGCCTACATTTTCGACGTAAGCTCCTCCAAAACCAAAATACCCTCGGTAATCTTACTCCTACTTGTTGGCTGGGCTGTAAGGCAAGGCACCAGCACCTTAGAAATACGCATACCAGATTTAACCCCAGTGCTCCCATTACTAGGTACCCTAGGACTTATTCTCATCGTTTTGGAAGGCTCTTTGGAGTTAGAATTAAACAAATCTAAATTGCCCTTTATTGGTAAAACTGCACTTATTGCATTAATACCCATGCTTCTTTTTAGTTTTGGACTTGCTTTTGCATTTGAATATTTAGACGAAACCACCTTTAAAATTGGCCTTGCAAATGCCATTCCTTTTGCCATCATAAGCAGTGCCATAGCCATTCCAAGCGCACAACACCTGTTATCAAAAAACAAAGAATTTGTTACTTACGAAAGCAGTTTATCAGACATTTTTGGTGTTATATTTTTCAATTTTGTAACACTAAACGACAATTTTGGCACCCAATCTATAGGAACTTTTATGCTAGAGTTAATCTTTATTTTAATTGTAACCTTTATTGCTACCATGGGACTTGCCTTTCTGCTAAGCAAAATTAGACATCACGTAAAATTCATTCCAATTATTTTAATCATAGTAATGATTTATGCCATTTCTAAAATTTACCATTTACCTGCCTTAATTTTCATCCTGCTTTTTGGCTTGTTTTTAGGAAACCTAGACGAACTTAAAAACTATAAATTTATTCAAAAATTACAACCAGAAATTTTAAACAAAGAAGTACATAAATTTAAAGAGCTAACTACCGAAATTGCCTTTTTAGTGCGGGCATTATTCTTTCTACTTTTTGGGTATTTAATAGAAACCAGTCAATTGCTCAACACCCAAACATTTACCTGGGCATTTGGCATTTCTATTGGCATTTTTGCTCTTCGATATCTGTTGCTTAAAACGTTTAACTTAAGCATTAAACCGCTTCTATTTATTGCGCCAAGAGGCTTAATTACCATCCTCCTTTTCTTATCAATTCCAGCCAGTCAGGTTAGCCAATTGGCCAGTAAATCGTTAATCATTCAAGTAATTATTCTAACAGCACTCATCATGATGTTAGGACTTATGACCAACAAAAAGAAAGCAGAATAAAGCATTAATTTAAACTAGGGTTGAACCAAATGTTAAGACTTATGACCAACAAAAATAAAGCAGAATAAAGCATTAATTTAAACTAGGGTTGAACCAAATGTTAAGACTTATGACCAACAAAAATAAAGCAGAATAAAGCATTAATTTAAACTAAGGCTGAACCAAATGCTAAGACTTATGACCAACAAAAAGAAAGCAGAATAAAGCATTAATTTAAACTAGGGTTGAACCAAATGTTAAGACTTATGACCAACAAAAAGAAAGCAGAATAAAGCATTAATTTAAACTAGGGTTGAACCAAATGCTAAGACTTATGACCAACAAAAAGAAAGCAGAATAAAGCATTAATTTAAACTAGGGTTGAACCAAATGTTAAGACTTATGACCAACAAAAAGAAAGCAGAATAAAGCATTAATTTAAACTAGGGTTGAACCAAATGCTAAGACTTATGACCAACAAAAAGAAAGCAGAATAAAGCATTAATTTAAACTAGGGTTGAACCAAATGTTAAGACTTATGACCAACAAAAAGAAAGCAGAATAAAGCATTAATTTAAACTAAGGTTGAACCAAATGCTAAGACTTATGACCAACAAAAAGAAAGCAGAATAAAGCATTAATTTAAACTAGGGTTGAACCAAATATTAAGACTTATGACCAACAAAAAGAAAGCAGAATAAAGCATTAATTTAAACTAGGGCTGAACCAATTCGAAATTGTTAACCTAATAAGCGAGAAACCATCATGCCAAACTATTACACTTTTGCAATATTTGTCGATAATCTACTTTTAAACAGACATTTACCCTTTTAATCGAGCCAAATTAAATAAGTGGTGGTATCTAAGCATTTACCTACCTTCGTTGATGCAAACGCAACAATTTGTTTAAAAGGCAGATTCAAAATTTATGTGGAATTTTTTCGGTGAAGAACCAGAATTGATTGATAAAAGTTTTATTCATTTAAATTACCTACTAGGCAACATTCAAAACTTTGGGCATCCTTCTATCGGTTTCACTTTAATGTATTTAGCCTTGAACCAACAGTTAATAAGAAATTGTAAATAGAAGGGACGATACATTTGACTAATTTTAAAAAAAATGACGGCACCAAAAAAAAACAAGTCGAAAACGCAACCACCTGCCACTATCCAGAACTTTCCAATTGTGGGCATTGGTGCTAGTGCAGGCGGACTCGATGCATTTAAGCGCTTGCTAAAAGCGATACCCGAGGATTCAGGAATGGCCTATGTATTGGTTCAACATTTAGACCCCTCCCATGAAAGTATTTTACCAGAAATTTTACAACGGGAAACAAAAATTCCCGTTCACGAAATATCCGATGACATTCACCTTGCGCCTAATCACATATACATTATTCCTGCAAACAAAATTCTTACCTCCACAGATGGCGTGTTGCAAATCACACCCCGCGATAAAAGTATTTTGAACCTTTCTATCGATATATTTTTTAAATCACTAGCCGATGTGCACAAAGAGTTTGCAGTAGGTATTGTGCTATCTGGCAATGGCAGCGACGGCACCCTAGGTTTAAAAGCCATCAAAGAAAACGGCGGCATTAGCATGGCGCAAGACTCAGAGTCGGCTGCTTATGACAGTATGCCACAAAGCGCAGTGAATGCAGGATTTGTTGATTTTATTTTAGCGCCAGAAAAAATCCCAGCGCAGCTTTTGCAAATCAATAGTGCCTATAAAACCAATCATTTTTTCAAAGAAGTAGAACACTTGCAAGATGATGAAGATGGTATTTTCAAGCAAATTCTGATTTTGGTTCGGGAGCGCAGCGGTATTGATTTTAGTAACTATAAGCAACCCACTTTTCATAGACGTATAGCAAGGAGAATTGCTATTGTGAAAAAGAAAAACCTAATCGACTACTTAAAATATCTACGTACCCATAAAGCAGAACAAGACGCACTATTTCAGGATGTACTCATACCTGTTACTTCTTTTTTTCGCGATCCAAAAACTTTTAAGGCCTTAACCGAATCGGTCTTTCCAACTTTCATTAAAAATAGGACCACCGATGAAGCCATTCGCATTTGGATTGCAGGATGCTCAACAGGAGAAGAAGCATATTCAATTGCTATTTCCCTACACGAATTTTTGGGAGATAAATTATCCGATATAAAAATTCAAATCTTCGCCTCCGATATTTCAGAGAAGGCAATCAAGAAAGCACGCCTTGCCATTTACTCCAAAGCAGAAGTTGAAATCCTTTCGGACCTTCAATTAAAGAACTATTTCATCAAAAATAATGGCGGTTACGAGGTAACCAAACTAATTCGCGATATGTGCATTTTTGCGCCACACAATTTTTTGAAAGACCCACCATTTGCAAAAATTGATTTAATTACCTGCCGAAATGTGCTAATTTACATGGATACTTTTTTGCAAAAAAAAGCATTCACTACTTTTCATTATGCACTTAAAGAAAATGGATTTCTACTCCTTGGAAAATCGGAAACTATTGGCGCTTCATCCGATTTGTTTACCCACGTGAGTAAACATGAGAAAATTTATAGCCGCAAGCCCATTTCTGGTCGGTTCATTCACGTTGCAACCGAACGAAAGGAAGAAGCTTTAACCTCAAAAGATAAATCAATTAACAAACAAGAAACGGTTTATATTGATTTTAGAAAAAGTGCAGAGGAAATTATGATTTCCAAATCTCCTGCAAGTGTAGTGGTAAACGAACAAATGGACATTGTTCACATTCATGGTGATATCACCCCTTTTCTTCAAGCGCCTCAAGGCAAGCCAACTCACAATCTTATAAAAATGGCGCGTGAAGGATTAGCATTTGAATTACGTAACGCCATTCACAAAGCCTCCAAGCAACAGGCATCGGTTATTAAAGAAAAAATTCCTATGACAACCAATGATGTGCAATCAGTGGTAACAATAGAAATTATTCCACTAACCAATACCATTGAACTCCATTACTTAATTCGCTTTAAGAAAAAAAGTCATACTGTGCAGGTAGATGAAAAACCCACCTCAGGAGATATGAATGAAACACAAAAGCAAAATCTGCAATTAGAAAGAGAATTGTCGCAAACCCGCGAAGACATGCGGGCCATTACCGAAGACATGGAGGCAGCAAATGAAGAATTGCAAAGCGCCAACGAAGAATTACAAAGCAGCAATGAGGAAATGCAAAGCTTAAACGAAGAATTAGAAACCTCAAAAGAAGAACTGCAATCAACTAATGAAGAACTCACCACTGTTAATCAGGAGTTAATAGACAAACAAGAACAACTAAACACAGCGCATTATTATGCCGAAAGTATTGTAGCAACAATGCGCGAACCACTCATTATACTAGACAGGACACTCCGAATAAAAACAGCAAACGAAGCATTTTACAAGAAATTTAATGCCACAGAACAAGATACAGAAGGCGCGTTATTTTATGAAATACAAAACCGCCAATGGGACGACAAGGTAATGCGCAATTTGCTCGAAAAAATTCTTCCCAATAAAGAACGACTTACCGACTATGAAATTGTTATAAAGTTTCCAAAATTGGGTGAGCGCACCATGCTGTTGAATGCCCAACAAATCATCAATGAAAAAAATAACGAACTGCTGTTTCTTTTAGCTATTGAAGATATAAGCGAACAGACAAAAGCTTTAAATAAAATTGAAATAAGTGAAAATCGTTTTAAAATGGCCATTAAAGCAAGTGGTCACGTTGCTTTTACTCAAGATGAAAATCTAAAACATACCTGGATTTACAATTCTATTCCCAATTTTAGTGCAAAAGATATTTTAGGTAAAGATGATAGCGAAATACATGAACCAGAAACCGCAAAACGGCTTATGGCGCTTAAAAAACAAGTGCTTCAATCTGGAATCGGAATACAATCGGACGTTTTAGTTACCATTAATGGGGAGCAATTATTTTATGAAATATTGATTGATCCAATTTTAAATGATAAGGGAATAACAATAGGTGTTACTGGGGTTGCCATGGATGTGACAGAGAAAGTAGTTGCCAGCAGAAAAATAGAGGAAACTGCCGAGTTATCCCAAAAAGCCAGTATATCTGCCAACGAGGCAAAAATTAAAGCTGAGAAAGCAACAATAATTGCGGAACATGCTGTAAAATCAAAACAGCAGTTTTTATCTAACATGAGTCATGAAATTAGGACTCCTATGAATGCAATTATTGGCTTTACAAAAGTATTGATGAAGTCTCAATTGACCGAAAAACAAAGAGAGTATTTAGACGCCATCAAATCGAGCGGAAATACTTTAGTTGTTCTTATTAATGACATCCTCGATTTAGCAAAAGTAGATGCTGGGAAAATGATATTTTTGAAAGAACCTTTTAAAATATCAGATTCAGTAACAACCATTATTCATTTATTTGAAACAAAAATTCAAGAAAAGAATTTGCTTTTAGTAAAGGAATTCGACGATAGAATTCCAAAAATACTTTTAGGCGATTCAATTCGATTACACCAAATTCTTATAAACCTTTTGAGCAACGCCATCAAATTTACGGCCAAAGGAAAAATCCTTGTTGGCGTTAATTTATTAAGCGAAAACGAAGAAGAAGTAAGCATTGAAATTAAAATTACCGATACCGGTATCGGAATTCCAGAAAATAAAATTCATGCCATTTTCGAAAACTTTGAACAAGCCCATACCATCACCTCAAGCTTGTATGGTGGCACTGGTTTAGGACTTGCCATTGTTAAACAATTGGTAGAAAAGCAAGGTGGAACCATTTCTGTAAAAAGTAAAATCAAAGAAGGTTCAACTTTTAGTTTCACAATGACCTTTAAAAAAACCAATGACCAAATGATTTTAGAAACCGAATTCGATCAATACGAAAATATAATAAAACCTATCAACGTTTTGGTGGTTGAAGACATGAAGCTAAATCAATTATTGTTGCGAACAATTCTAGAAGATTTCAAATTCGAATGTGATGTCGCCGAAAACGGGGAAATTGCCATTGAAAAACTAAAAACTAATTCCTACGATATTATTTTAATGGATTTGCAAATGCCAATTATGAATGGGTTTGAAGCCACCGAAAACATCCGAAATAAAATGAACTTACAAACTCCAATCATTGCCTTAACGGCCGATGTAACCACTGTTGATGAGGAAAAATGTAAAGCAATAGGTATGAACGACTATATTTCTAAACCCCTTGATGAAAAACTTTTATACAGTAAAATCTCCGATTTAATAAAAAACAAATAATACCAATTGTAATTATAAAATAGCCAAAAGCAGCACCTGTTTACAAAGGCGTGCCAGAAGGAAAGGAATTTCTATCTCAATCTACTGCGTTGCTCCCATTTATACAGGCAGCACTTGTTAGCAGGGCATGCCAGTAGGAAAGAAATTTCTACCAGCAGCATCTGCACCAGAAAAGTTGTTTGTATAATAGGCCGAACCAACTGGAACGATTTGGGAAATTGAAAATTGAATGGTACAAAGTGAGAACAACAAGGGAAACAATAATTGCCTAAAATGGATTAAAAAAAATGACCTTGGAATTTTATAAGTAGGCAATTTAAACCATACACCATATTATAAAAAGATTATAATTGTAAAAAAAATATACATACTGTAAGCATTAATATATAATTGCCAAAGAAATTATATATTAATAAAAACTTTAAAATACGCTTACTAAAACGTGTCCCAAATTGCCCATGCACAACAAAAGTATTACAAGGCAATTTTACCTGAACCAATTAGGTTTTAAAGAATTACCAAGCGGCGATTATGATGGTTATTTAATGGTAGAAAAGGACCAAATTGAAATTCATTTTTTTGAATTTACACCACTCGATTCCAAAGAAAATTATGGGCAGGTTTATAATAGAACCAACAATATCGAAAAACTATATCAAGAGTTTTTAATCAATGAAACTGCCATGCATCCCAATGGAAAATTAGAAATTAAACCTTGGCAATAGCAAAATGTAAATCTAGGCTACAAAATGTAAATCTAGGCTACAAAATGTATATAAACCAAATGCGCCATGCAATGCTGGTGAAACTATTTTAAACATACTTTAGGCCTTTTTTATCGAAAGCCTATTTGGACGAGACTCATAAAATTGGCCTAAATAGCGATGGCATATGGTTTCTAATTGTAAGTTTTGGGCTAAAACTACAATCCAATTGGTTTTAGCGGATTTAGTGGGTTAGATAAATGCAGGTTAATTAAATACCAATTACTTTAGATGTGCATCCAGTATTAATTGTTAAAAGCGGCATAAGTTGGTTAAATAAATAGGGCTGCTTTTTAAGTCCAATTGTTATATCTTGTTAACGCAAAAAATTGAACAATTATATGGCAAAACCTACCAAGAAAGAATTAACAAAAATACAACAAAAAGCGCTCTTATCAACGCTTCAAGCCCGATTCGATAAAAATAAAAACCAACATAAAGGATTGGATTGGGAAGCGGTAAATGCAAAACTTTTGGCAAATCCTGAAAAACTTTGGAGCTTAAATGAAATGGAAAATACCGGCGGAGAACCGGATGTGGTTGCCTTCAACAGTAAAACGGGAGAATATACTTTCTTCGATTGCGCCGCAGACAGTCCGGCAGGCCGCAGAAGCCTTTGCTACGACAAGGAAGCCTTAGACGCCAGAAAAGAAAATAAGCCTGCCAACAGCGCACAAAATATGGCCAACGAAATGGGCATTGAAATGCTCAACGAAACGCAATACCGATTCTTGCAAACACTCGGAAAGTTTGATGCCAAAACCTCGAGTTGGCTTAATACACCCAATGAAATTAGAAAATTAGGCGGCGCAATTTTCGCAGATTTTCGTTTCGGCACCATATTCGTGTACCACAATGGCGTGCAATCTTACTATGCTGGAAGGGCTTTTCGTGGTGCTTTAAAAGTGTAAGATAAAATCTATGTGACCGAATTTTACGGCAAAATAATGTCCAATTTCTGTATTTTCGCAAGTTGAAAATGAATACAGCTACATTAAACATTGATTTTAGCAAGTACGAAACCGTAATTGGTTTAGAGGTACATGCGCAAATGCTTACCCATAGCAAAGCCTATTGTTCTGATGCTTACCAATATGGGGCTGAACCAAACACCCAAATTAGTCCAATTAGTTTGGGTCACCCCGGAACCCTTCCTAAACACAACAAGCAGGTAATTGTAAACGCCATTAAAATGGGATTGGCATGTAATTGCGAAATTGCCTCCCACCAATACTATGCTCGGAAGAATTATTTCTATGCAGATTTACCAAAAGGCTACCAAATAACGCAAGATAAAACGCCCATTTGTACCGGTGGTGAGGTAGAAATTAGGCTTAAAGATGGCAGCACCAAAAGCATAGGACTTACCCGCATACACATGGAAGAAGATGCCGGAAAAAGCATGCACGACCAAGATGTGTACGACAGCTTAATTGACTTAAACCGTGCAGGTGTTCCCTTAATAGAAATTGTTTCTGAGCCAGAAATTAAAACAGGCGAAGAGGCATATCAATACCTTACCGAAGTAAGAAAATTGGTGCGGTACTTAAACATTTGCGATGGCAACATGGAAGAAGGAAGCCTGCGTTGCGATGCCAATATTTCTGTAATGCTAAAAGGTGCCAAAGAGTTTGGAACCAAAATAGAGGTAAAGAATATGAACTCCATGCGCAATGTGCAAAGAGCCATAGATTTTGAGGTTACAAGGCAGATAACTGCCATAGAAAACGGCGAAAAACTGTATATGGAAACCCGCAGTTTTGATGCCATTAAAGGCACCACAGCAAGCATGCGTAGCAAAGAAGGCGCGGCAGATTACCGCTATTTCCCAGAACCAGATTTGCCACCTTTGCACATTACCTCGCCCTTTATTGAAGGCGTGCGCGAGCAAATGCCAGAATTGCCAAAAGCCTTGTACCAAAAGTTTACCAAAAACATTGGCTTAAACGATTACGATGCCCAAGTATTAACAGAAAACAAAGACATTGCAGAATATTTTGAGGCCTTGTTAAAACACACCAACAATGCCAAAGCCGCTGCCAATTGGATTATGGTAAACATCAAAGGTTACCTTAATGAGCAAGCTATGAGCATACAAGATTTTGTGTTACAACCTGCAAAAATTGCCGAGATTATTTCGTTAATTGATTCGGGCAAAATTAGCAACAGCGCGGCTTCGCAACGACTTTTCCCAGAAATGATTGTGGAGCACCATCAATCTGCCCTTCAAATTGCAGAGCGCTTAAACCTGTTGCAAGAATCGGATGAGGGCGAGTTGCAAAAATGGATTGATGAAGCATTGGCTAAATTTCCAGAAAAAGTAAGCGAATATAAATCGGGTAAAGCGAGTCTTTTGGGCTTGTTTATGGGAGAAGTAATGAAGGCCAGCAAGGGCAAGGCTGATCCAAAATTTGCGACAAAATTGCTCAAGGAAACCTTAGAAAAATAAATTAAAATTATGAAAAAAATAATAGGCCTTTTGTTGTTTATACCCTTGTTATTTAACTCCTGCACCGATAAAAAAGAAGCAGTTATAACAGGATTTACCATTAGTGGAACCATTGCCAATGCCAATGGAATAAAGCAGGTGAGCGTGCAAGAGCTTACCCAAACCGGATTAATTTTATTGGATACTGCCAGCTTAGATGCGCAGGGAAAATTTAGTTTAAATGCACAGCTAAAAGAAAAATCGTTTTGTATTCTTAGGTTCGAAAAAGGCGATGTGGTTTTATTGGTAGATACCAACAGCAATTTACAAGTAAATATTAATACCGATAAATTAGAACAATATACGGTAGAGGGTTCGCAAGAAAATCAAGAATTAAGAGAACTGTTTTTGTTGAACAATACCTATATGAACAAAAGTAATGAGATTAACCAACGCTTTTCGAGTTATAATGAAAGAACACTTACGCCTAAAATTGAAAATGAATTGCGCAATACTTTTGATAGTTTACAAGTAGCCCATAAAAATGCAGTAAAAGCATACGTAGGTAGCCTTACCAATTCTATGGTTCCTTATTTTGCCACCAGCTTTTTGCTGCCAGAACCAGACCTCGATTTCTTTAGCGCTTTGGATCAGACCTTATACCCTAAATTTTCTGGCTCTAAATATGCCATTCAATTGCACCAGAAATTAGAAAGCTTGCGCAAAACCGCCAACGGTTCTATGGCTCCCGACATTGTTTTAAACGATCCTTTTGGCAAAACCATTTCTTTATCTGGCTTAAGAGGCAAGGTTGTTTTGGTAGATTTTTGGGCCAGCTGGTGTGGTCCGTGTCGCAAGGAAAACCCAAGAAATGTAGCCTTGTATAACAAATATAAAAACGCTGGATTTGAGATTTTTGGCGTGAGTTTAGACGACAATAGAAACGCGTGGATTGAAGCAATAAGCAAAGATCAATTGTTGTGGCCGCATGGCTCCGATTTATTAAAATGGAACTCATCAGTGGTAAGCTTATATAATATTGATGCCATTCCTTATACTATTTTAGTAGATAAAGAAGGCAAGATTATGGCTAAAAAATTAAGAGGCGATGAGCTAGAACAAAAGCTTAAACAAGTGTTTGGATTTTAGCACATAACTTTAAATTAACAATTACTTCATTTTGAAGTAAGTTGTAAACTGCAATATTACCTAAAAATTAAATCATGGAAACAATAGGAAAAATATTAGTTGTAGACGACGAGGCAGATATTCTAGAGTTTATTTCTTATAACCTCAAAAAAGAAGGATACGAAGTGTTTACTGCTATGAATGGCAAAGAAGCATTACCCATAGCTAAAAAAGTAAAACCCGATTTAATTTTGTTGGATGTGATGATGCCTGTGATGGATGGCATTGAAACCTGCAAACAAATTAAAGCCGATAGCGATTTTAACAAGACTTATGTGGTGTTTTTAACTGCAAGAGCAGAAGAATATTCGGAGATTGAAGGATTTAATGCAGGCGCAGATGATTATATCTCTAAACCTATTAAACCCAAAATTCTAATCTCGCGTTTAAGTGCCATATTAAGAAGGAAAACCAAAGAAATTGTCTCCCCCTCTATTAAGGTAAAAGACATTATTATAGACAGAGAATCCTTTTTGATTTACCGCGGAGACCAAAAAATTCAATTGGCAAAAAAGGAATTTGAACTCTTATTCTTATTGGCCTCTAAGCCAGGAAAAGTATTTACTAGAGAATATATTTTAGAAAAAGTTTGGGGCGAAGAAGTACTGGTTGTAGACCGCACCATAGATGTGCATATTAGAAAAATTAGAGAAAAACTGGGCGACGAATACATTGGAACCGTTAAAGGTGTGGGGTACAAATTTGAGATATGATTAGAAACCCAAAACCTATAGACATAGCATTTCTTATTTCCCTTTTGCTTTCGGTAACCTTAGGTACTGTAACCTTTTTTATGCGCAAATGGGACCTCATAGATTCGGTTATCATTTTTACCTTATGCTTTGGACTTTCGTTTTTTCTTTTCTTCTACACCTTAGAGTTTTTTATTTATAGAAAAATTAAACTCATTTACAAAACCATTCACAGCCTTAAGACTCAAAAATACGATGCCATTTTAAAAAACTTCGATTGGGATAAAGACCCTATTTCGGAAATGAATAAAGAGGTAATTAAGTGGGCACGCGACAATAAAATGGAGATTGAGCAATTGAAAAAATTGGCCGATTTTAGGAAAGAATTCTTAGGCAATGTTTCCCACGAATTAAAGACCCCCATTTTTAACATTCAGGGCTATATTCACACCTTAATAGACGGCGCCATTAACGACCCAGAAGTTAATATTCGCTTTCTAAACAAAGCAGCAAAAAGTGCAGACAGGCTTAGCGATTTGGTAGCAGATTTACTGGCCATTTCTCAACTAGAAAGTGGCGAGCTAACCATGGAAATGGAGCGATTTGATATGAGTGCTTTGGTAAGAGATGTGTACGAACAATTAGGAAACAAAAAAGTATACCTAATTATAAAAGAAGGCTGCAATATTCCTTTCTATGTTAAGGCAGATAAATACCGCATAAGGCAGGTGCTGGTGAACCTCATTTTAAACTCTATAAAATACGGAAAGCAAGATGGCACCACCACTGCCGCCTTCTATGATATGGACGAAAACATACTCATAGAAATTGCAGATAATGGGCAGGGAATTGACCAAGTTCACTTAAACCGAATTTTTGAAAGATTTTATAGAATAGAAAAAAGCAGAACCAGGGAACACGAAGAAGGCGGAACCGGCCTAGGTTTAGCCATTGTAAAACATATTATGGAAGCCCATAGACAAGCCATTAATGTGCGCAGCAGCGTGGGTGTGGGTACTACGTTTGGCTTCACTTTACAAAAAGCAGATAAGAATTAAGCGATTCTGTAATTTAGTAAAAATCTCATTTTCAAGACTTAAGAAAGATGCTTGCAAAAAATGTTGGCAGTGTCGACTAAAAATATATATTTGCTAAATACCTACTTAAAACGATCACAATGGTTAAGAGTCTCAAGAAAAAAATCCGCATGGAGTTTGAAATAAAGGCATCTCCTTCGATGTTGTTTAATTATATAAGCTCCCCTTCTGGATTATCGCAATGGTTTTGCAACGATGTAGATATTTACAATAACTTTTATAAATTTAAGTGGGATGGCGACGAGAACATTGCCGAACTGCTTAAAAAGACCCCTTTAAAAGGAGTTAAATTCCGCTGGAAGGATTCTCACCCAGAAGAATATTTTGAATTCGAAGTTCAACAAGATGAGTTAACAGATGATGTGGCATTGGTTGTGACAGATTACGTAGATGTGGACGAAGAAAAAAATGTTATCTTACTTTGGGAAAATCAAGTACACGAATTAAGAACTTTACTTGGCGGATAATTGAAATAATTCGACGAAATTTTGATGAAAACCGATCGCTTCTTCAAACAAGTTATCGGTTTTTTTTATGTCTATTTGCCTTACAATTTTCACATATTTTTCGGTCTGAACCAATGCCAATTCTTCAGCATTTAAATTGGCCATCAATTTATACTCGGGTTTAGAAAGATCGTTCTCCCATATTTGAGTACCTGTGTAGATAAAATCATTTGGTTCGGCCCGAGAAAAAAAATCTTGCCTGCATAATTCTTTAGCCATAATAGCCTGAAAATAGATACCCTTGCCCCACCAAAATAGCGTTCTAAAAACAAAAGGAAAACTCGGCCCAGAAATTTTCGGGAAATCTAACACCAAATAAGGCAAGCTGTTTAGGTTCTCGCCCATGCTAATTTTGAAACCGTGATTGGGCCAAATTTCTTGCATTTGCATGCCTTGGGAATACAATTGTTGCCTTAATTTTTCTATGGCACTTTTTTTGAGTAAAGGGTACCACGGCGATACAATTAAATTGAATTCGTCATTATTCAAATTATTTGTCCATTTTTGTTCCATACTGTCAAAGATAATCACGCGTGAAGAAGTTTTACCTATTCATTATAAATAACTATTTAAAGGCCTTTTTGCCCACCTTCCTTATTGTGATGCTTATCTTGCTCATGCAGGTGATTTGGCTATATGTAGATGAGCTTATTGGCAAGGGTTTAGATTGGCTCATTATTGGCGAGCTCATGTTTTATTTCTCGGCCAGTTTAATTCCGCAAGCCTTGCCCCTATCCATTTTACTTTCTTCTATTATGACCTTTGGTAATTTGGGTGAAAGCTACGAATTGGTGGCGGCCAAAGCCTCTGGCATCTCCATTTGGCGCATGTTCAGGCCCATGTTTGCTGTTATGATGGTAGTGGCAATCTTTGGTTTCTTTGTGGCCAATGTATTAATTCCACAAGCCAATTTAAAACGGGGCTCCTTGCTATATGATGTACGTCAGCAAAAACCTGCATTAGCTATTAAAGAAGGCGTATTTAGTCAGGATATTCCGGGCATTACCATTCGCGTTGGCAAGAAAGACCGCAAAACCCAGGAGCTACAAAACATCATTATTTACGACCAACGCGAAAGTCAGTTACACCCCGTTATTATCTATGCCAAACGCGGTATTATGAGCACCAGCGATAGCAAAAGATATTTATTTCTGACCCTATTTGAAGGTGGACGCTACGAGGAATTAGAGCGTGTAAAAGGATATTATTATTCTCAGCAACATTCTACCATGACCTTTAATGAAGAGCGCATTGCGTTCGACCTGAATAGTTTTAAGTTTAACCGCACCGATGAAAACTTATTTAAGCAACATTGGGAGATGTTAAACGTGCTTCAATTGCAGCGCGCCAGCGATTCGCTTGATTTAGTTGCTGAAGCAAAATACATAGAATTAAATGGCTATGTTAAACCCTATTATTATTTCTTGAAATCGAAAAGCGATAGCAACAGTGTGGTAAAGGCAAGCAACATCATCCGTGTAAAAACCAATGAGCGGGATATTACCAGTCACTTTCACGATAAGCCTGCTAAGACCATTTATGCCAATGCCTTAAACTCTGCCCGCAGTGTAAAAAACATTGTAGAATATTCCATCAACGAGTATAGAGATTTAACCAAATTAAGGGTACGACACCGCATTGAGTGGCACCGCAAATTCATTTTATCTGTGGCTTGTATTGTGATGTTTTTTATAGGTGCCCCCCTTGGCTCAATCATACGCAAAGGCGGCTTTGGCTTGCCAATTGTGGTTTCTGTATTATTATATGTAAGCTACCACATTGTTTCCCTCTCTGGCGAAAAAGCCGCTAAAACCGACGCTTGGAGTCCGGCCGAAGGCATGTGGTTTGGCATCATGGTATATATACCAATAGCCTTTTTCATTACCTACCAAGCCGCCAACGATTCTGGTTTATTCGACAGAAGCCTATTAAAGAAAATTGGCAAATTTTTTGGGAAACTTTTTTCTAAAAAAGATAAGTTTAACGCCCAAGGAGTTTAGCGGAAATTTACAAAAACATTTTATTAAAGGCGTTCTAATTATGAGCTATCTTTCTGGAAGGAGCTCTCTATTTATACCGATACGCAATTTGTAATAGTCCAAAATTATTTCAACTAAGCATCTCGCCTTTATACATGTACCATGTGTAATTATTAAATAGCGTAGTCCATTTAATAAAACCAAATTATAGTCCCTTAAGATATTAAAAAAAAACGGATTCAATATTTTGTATTTTCGGTATTACTAGAAATCCACATACAATGGAACCTTTATTACCTCAGCAAAATAATGAATTGGAAGTATTGTCTATTGAATTAATAGCTAAAGCCAGCGAATTAAAAAAAGATTTTTCAACCAACAACAAAAATCGTCCTTTGCAATTGGAAGCAATTGCTCATATTAAGGTAAGCAAGAATATTTAGGCCGTTATATTGCACCTTATTGGGAATACTTAGGTCCATTTTTAACGCGCTTTGAATCTTATTACAACCCAAATGATTTAACAAATGCTTCTAAAATAAGGCGTATCATTTCCATGGCTGCTGCAAACCATAGGTTGGCTTGGATACATCCCTTTGTTGATGGGAATGGAAGGGTGGTAAGAATGCTGTTGGATACTTGTTTTTTAAATGAAGGACTAAATTCGGCAGGTTTATGGTCATTTGCCGTTTATTGTCTACTCCCAATTGCCAAAAGTTGTGTATTCTTATTTACCGTTAACAAGGGGTCCAAGGTTAATTTTATTATAAACATTTGATGCCATAAACATCGTAAAACCCTTAACCAAACGGCATTGAATTACAATGGGTAAATGCCGATAAAACAAAATAATAGTACCGTGAGATATTTATCGAAATTGAATTCTATATTTTGTATAATCGATATAATTTGCCAGTCGACTTGGCAGAAAAAATCAAAGAAAACTTATCTATCATACTAGATTTACCATAAAGCACAACAGCACATGATTGTTTTGAGAAAATGGGTGAAATTTGCACTAAAAAATAGAGAGGTTGCTTAAGGAAAATTTACCAAAACAGACCCTCCAGGACAACCTTCAATGCTCAACCGTATGGTTTTGCCATACATTTTTAACGCATTTATATTAAAACAGGCAACCTTTTGAAACGAAGCATTGCATAATTGCGCAGGTGGAAGATTGTTTAAGGCAAGTCTAGCTTGTGCTGGATTTGTTTTGATAATGCTGCCATCCCAAACTAAATTGATAGAAGTAGGATCAAAATTACAGCCAGTATATCCTAAGGTAAATTTTAACAAATCACCATCTTGCCAAACATTTATAATAGAGACTGTTTTTGACTCATTTTTAATAGAATCTTGGATTAATGGTTTGCAATTTTAGGGCCTCAAATACATAACATTTCGGCAAGAAATTAATTGACCAACCATGCAGGTAGAGACAGAATTATTGCTTGCGGCAAAGAAAATCTCTACAGGTTCATTTGGCATGATAGGCCCAACATCATTCCACTCAGAAATTTCATATTTACTGCCATCTTCTGTTTCGAAGACAAACCCACAACCATCCAACTTTGAATAATCTTTTATGACCCCTTGTTTGGATATGCCACTTGCTTTTTCAACCCTTATACTGGTGAGTGCAATTTTTTTATCTGGCTCGGTAACTAACCTATCACAAGCACGTATAATTGGACAAGATTCATTTGCTTTTAAATTCCTATAGCCAAACCTAACCAAATCGCCTGCATAAAACTTTTCGTCTGCAGCAATGCCAACACAACCCTTCATTGCATCATTCACACAAGGCTGATAAATTTTGCCGTCCTCTCCCTTTATCCAAAGAGAATGACCAATATCGCTATATCCACAAGCAACCGAAATGATGGTACCTAACATGGTTCCTTCGTTCGGATTTTTGGTTTTTTTACAAGCTCCAAATACCACCAACGAAAGCAAAAATAGTGTTCCAAAAAATGTTTCTAATTTTTTCATATCAATATTGTTTATGATTCAAAAACTACTTCAACACGCATTATGTTACAAAGTAACAATAAAAATTAAACTTAATACCTATTTCTTATCCAGATTGCAATACTACCAAGAACCATTAAAAATTAAACATAATACCTGTTTCTAAACGAAAATGATGTGGCATTGAAAAGTTGTAAAATGTTTTGTTGAAATTTGAACTTAAATATTGGCTCGCACTACATCCAATAAATGCACCTAAGTTCGACTCCCAATGGTAAATCAACTTAGCACCAGTTTGAACGCCATACAAATTTCGGTTAAATCTTTCGTTACGTGCATCATTAATTTCTACAAATCGACTAGGTTGGTTGAAAGAAGTTTGGGCTTTTAAAATTTGGGGGCTTAAGGTTTGGGTTTTTAACAATCTACTATACTGAAAGGAAATAAATGGCAAAAACTCCCAATTACTAAAAACCTTAGAATAACCATCAATGGAAAACAAATTTAACACTGTGGCCAAATTTTGAGGCAAGCTATTTAATATACGTAACAGCTCTTTTGCCTCTAGTTGAACCAATGGGTTAACCTGCCATTGAAGTAATGAATCTATCCCTAATAAATCTTCTTCCATCTTAATCTTTTTGGTTAATCGCAAATGGGTTAATGCCGTATTTATAACAATTCTTTTCAACCACCCTTCAAAACTGCCAGTGAATTTATATGACTTTATTCCTGCATAAATTTTAATAAAACCTTCTTGCAAAACCTCCTCTGCATCGTGTGGATGACTTAAATGTCTCAAACAAATTCCATATAATTTTGGGGCATATTTTTCCCATAGCTCTTTTTCTGCTTTCGGATTTTTATTGATACACCCCTCAATAATTTCTACTTCGGTCAAATTGTATGTTATATGTCTAAAATAGGTAGCCTATTTTTAATATTAAATTGTTACAAGATTTAAAAAAAAATCTCAAAACATTAAAAAAAAAATAGGTTCAAACAGAAACCACTTAAACAATTTCCTTAAAATTCTCTAAAAAAAATGAATTGCTAGGTATTGAAATAGCCAAACTCATAAAAAATGTGCAATTAATCATTCGTTAAAAGCCATTTTAAAGTCTAATGAATGATTTTTAATACATTTAATACATTTAAATAAATTATCCTATATTTGTATGAGAAACCATTCACTAAGATAAAAATATGAACTTATGACTGATATATCTTACAAAAATTGGCATGCAATGAGCGATGATGCGCTCATTGAATTTATAGGCAAATTTATAAAAGAAAAACGCATAGCGTTAAACAAAACACAGGATATACTGGCCCATGACGCTGGAATCAGTCGCTCAACGCTTAGCCTACTAGAAAAAGGAGAAACGGTTAACTTGGCCACTTTAATTCAAGTATTAAGAACTTTGGATCAGCTACAGGTATTGGATGTATTTACCCTACAAGCCAGCATTAGTCCACTAAAATTAGCAAAGCAAGACTTAAATAAACGCAAAAGGGCAAGCGGAAAAGTCCAAGATTTTATAAGCAAATCTGATTGGTAATTTATGCAAACAGCATTTGTGAAAATATGGGGAGAATTGGTGGGCGCCGTGGCTTGGGACAAAAAAACCGGTATAGCCACCTTTGAGTACGACAATGATTTTAAGAGATTAAACTGGGATTTATCGCCTATAAAAATGCCCATACAATTAACGCTTAACCTATTTTCTTTTCCAGATTTAAAACAAGATAAGAACGCACAATATGACACCTTTAGAGGCATGCCGGGTTTGTTAGCAGATGTGCTACCAGATAGATACGGAAATCAGTTGATCAATTTGTGGCTTGCGCAATTGGGTCGACCACAAAACAGCATGAATCCGGTTGAAATGCTCTGTTTCATTGGCAGCAGAGGCATGGGAGCTTTGGAGTTTGAACCAAGCAATTTCAATGAAACCAAAAGAACCTTTTCTGTTGAAATTGATAGCTTGGTAGACATTGCTAAAAAGATACTTTCGCAAAAATTATCCTTGCAAACCAATATGCTTAAGGACGAACAGCAGGCTATTGTTGATATACTTAAAATAGGAACCTCCGCTGGCGGTGCTCGACCAAAGGCGGTAATAGCCTATAATGAAAAAACGGGAGAAGTTAGATCGGGTCAAACCAATGCACCAAAAGGCTTTGAACATTGGCTATTAAAATTAGATGGCGTTAGCGATATTCTATTGGGTTCGAGTGCTGGATATGGACGCGTGGAAATGGCTTACTATAACATGGCAATAGCCTGTGGCATTGACATGATGCCTTCCAAATTGTTGGAAGAAAATGGTCGTGCACATTTCATCACCAAGCGATTCGATAGAGAAGATGGAAATGTAAAGCACCACATCCAAACTTTTTGCGCCATGACTCATGTCGACTTTAATGCCGTAACCAGTTTCAGCTATGAGCAACTTTTTCAGACCATGCGCCAATTAAAATTAAGCTATGCAGAAGCTGAACAAATGTTTAGAAGAATGGTGTTTAACGTAATGGCACGAAATTGTGATGACCATACTAAGAATTTTGCCTTTCGTTTAAAGAAGAATGGCAAGTGGGAATTGGCTCCGGCCTATGATGTTTGCCATGCTTACAAGCCAGGTCACCATTGGGTAAGTAAGCACGCCTTAAGCATAAATGGCAAAAGGAAAGGCATAAATAAAAATGATTTATTGGTAGTAGGCAAATCTATAAAGTGCAAACACGCACTAACTATAATTGAGGAGACAGAAGGCATTGTAAAAAACTGGAAGCAATATGCCAAAGAAGCTGGAGTTTCGGCCAAAATAAACAATGCCATTTATAGCACTATTCTTGATTGGAATTAGGAAAGCAAGTTAGGAATGCTGCTGCCGTAGCAGTTTCAGAGATTTAATGCGGGCTTAAAAAACAGGCACAAACGAGTTCAAGCAAGCCTCAATGCATCAAAAATGTGTTCCTTACATAAAATTAACCTAATTTTGGGACATAACACATGAATTGGATAACACAAATTAAAAATTATATAGGCAGAATTCTATTGCACAGCCATGTTAAAAAAAACAGCAAGGTCATGCATTTTCCAACATTTGATCAAGTACAAGATATAGGCATTATTTACCATGCAGGCAATGCTGCAAATGAAGCGGAAGTAAATAAGGTAGCGCATTTTTTAAGAGAGCAAGGAAAAAAGGTTTGGACCATGGGGTATGTGGATGCTAAAACACTGCCGCATACCAAAAAATTTCTCATCAGTTCCGAGTATTTTTGGAAGGAGAAACTAACATTCTTTAACCTACCAGATTCTGCCAAAATTGGCAACTTTATACAGCATCGGTTTCACCTAATGATGAACCTATACTTTGAGGAGGATTTACCCTTGCAAGCCATGAGTACGTATGCTGTTTCGGAGTTTTCAATGGGGGCTCAATTAAACAATGCATTGAGTTATAACGACTCGGTTATTGATACAGGCCAAAAGAAAAGCATAGAAAATTTAGCCTCACAAATGATACATTATTTAAAGGTAGTAAATCAGAATTAGGTATGACCCAAAAAATGATGCAAGACCAACGAAATTTACCCTTAATGGAACATTTTTATACCATTCAGGGCGAGGGTGAACAAACGGGCAGAGCCGCTTATTTTTTGCGCCTTGGTGGTTGCGATGTGGGCTGTGTTTGGTGCGATGTAAAAGAGAGTTGGGATGCCAGCAAACACCCTTTGGTTTCCTTGGCACAAATGGCTACCTGGGTTAAAGAATCGGGCACAGAAATGGCGGTAATTACAGGTGGAGAGCCAGCCATGCACAATTTAACTGCCTTAACGCAAGCACTCCAAGAAAACGGCATAGAAACCAATATAGAAACATCTGGCGCGCATCCTTTAACCGGACTTTGGAATTGGGTTTGCGTATCGCCAAAGAAGTTCAAAGCGCCTTTATCGGACGTATTGGTTCAGGCCAACGAATTAAAGGTAGTCATTTTTAACAAGAGCGACTTTGAATGGGCAGAAAAACACGCAGCATTAGTTGGGCCCAATTGTAAATTATACCTGCAACCAGAATGGGATCAACGCGAAAAAGTTACGCCCTTAATTGTTGATTACGTAAAGGAAAATCCCAAATGGCGCATCAGTTTGCAAACGCACAAATACTTGCAAATACCTTAGTTTTAACAGCCTAAATAAACTTGGCAGTAATGGTCTGAACCAATTAAAAATTATTCGATTGATTGGGGCTTTAAACAACGGAATTTATAGCCCAGAAAAATTTTAATTGGAATTCTCATTTTTTTTCAAAATTTGTAATGCTATCAAAGTGGCCACCGGTTATAGCATTTTTTAAAAACCTAAAAACTAAAGGTTATGAAAAATTTAATTTAAAAACTTTCCTTTTAAGTTCGTTTTTCCTATTTGCTTTTAGCAAACCTTAAACAATGCAGGGACCATGGGAGTCTTGGTACCCTTAACCCTCCACCGGTTCTTGACCCTACCTTACTAGGTCCAATTTGGACTATCATTAATAATTCCAATTGCCCACTGCTTTTAAAAATGTGGTTTAGTAAAAATGGTGAATTAGGGGCTCAATATATCGATGTTCCATTAAATCCTGGAGATTCTAGAATTATTAGTAGTGAGGAATTATTAGCACTATTTAACCACCCACAAGGCACAACAACCTTAACGAATAGTTCAATGCAAATTTTTAGAATAAATGAAGACAAATCTCGCACCCCAATTGGCTATGGTTATCCAGATATGGTTATCCAGATATGGTTATCCAGATATGGTTAGAAGAGAATCAAATGGATTAGAAGGTCCCTGCAATTGTGTGCATGTGAATTGGAATCAAATCACAAAGACCATTACTATTTCAAATTGTTAAAACTATCTGGCTCAATTTATTTTAATAATTTGAAAGAAATCAATAAATTGAAAGAAATCAATAAATTGAAAGAAATCAATAAATTGAAAGAAATCAATAAATTGAGCCAGATTAAAAAACCTTTATAATGAGAAATTTTTACCTAATTTTACTTACAACATTAGCTTTTAATGTCAATGCTCAATGGAAAGAAAGCACGTATCCTTTTGACTTTTATGGATTCAATTTAATTTCCTATTATAATAAGGATACTATTTTTGGACAGGATGGTGCTACAGGCACCTATTTTACAGGAAATGGTGGTTTAAACTTTACAAAAAAATCTAACGACGATTTTAGTAGATACCGATTATATTGGAATCGTGAAAAGTTAGTTAGGGTAGGCGGAGGTTTATTCCATTCCACTGATTTTGGGGAGACTTGGGAGATACAAGTTCTTAAAGATAAAAATAATGATACTTTGAAAATAAAGGGAAGCTTCGTTCAACAAAACATTTCTAAAAATGGACAAGGTTTTACCCTAGTAGCGAGAAATAATTTAAACTGCTTGGTTTATCATACACAAGACTTCGGGGATTCATGGTTATTAGTGGATTCAAACAATGTAAATATAAGTAAAGTAAATAGCATTAGTGGTGGAAGTATTGTACCAAAAAAACTTTTTGATTTTGATTCAATCAGCATCGTACAAAGGCATATTACCGGGAATTTAATGTGGATTTTTGAAAACTATGGAAAAAAAAGTTACGAAATTGATTTGACTACCCAAATTAAAACAGGCGGAACTGTAGTTTCTTATGCTTTTGAAAATGAAAATAAAGGCATCATTGTTGTTCTAAAAGGTCAAGAATCTACTATTTACAAAACAGAGGACAGATTAAAGACGATTATAGAGGTGGCAAATTTCCCTTTTAATTCGATTGCAAGAGTTGCAGATTATGCCAAAACCGATGGTCCTAAAAAGGGATTTTATATTGTAGGAACCTCGAATAATGGTAGTTTTTATAGCATAGATTTTGGCCAAAATTGGAAAAATTTAGAAATTGATTACAATCATAACCTCATTAACTTTTTCAATGCCAGTATAGGAATTTCCAGCAGTAATTCTGGAACTAACAAAATCAGATATTTCGATGGTAGCATTTTAAACAGCATAACAAACATAAACCCTTTAAATGAACAATTAAAAATATTCCCCAATCCTGGAAATAATTTTGTGACCATTCATGCAACAACAGAAATTGTAAATTTAAAATTGTTTGACTATTCTGGCAAGCAATTAGCAGAATCTCAACAAAACAGCATAGAAACTGAAAACCTTATTTCGGGCATTTACCTAATAGAAATTACCTCAATAAATGGCCACAAACAATGGTCTAAATGGGTAAAGCAATAGCTATTTTAAAATCTGATGTTTCAACTCCTCCACAATCTTGGCCACAGCCGGACAAATTAGGCTGTTTTCATAGGTTATTTTTAACTTTTGCAACTGGTCTCTTTGCTGCGTGTGCGGGTATTCCCTACAAGCATTTGGGCGGGCTTGGTAAACTTGGCAGTAATGGTCTGAACCTAAAAAAACGCAAGGCATTTGTTGAAAAACATAATCTTGGTCTTCGTCGATTTTAAGGAACTTTTGGGCAAATAATGCGGGTCTAATTTTGAGCTCTTTGGCCAATCTATCTATATCTTTATTAAGCAAAAGCGGACCCGTGGTTTTACAACAATTGGCGCACTGCAAGCAATCAATTTCTTGAAAAGCTTGGTCGTTTAGCGCCTGTATGGTTTGATCCAATTGCGCAGGTTTCAGCTTTTTTAATTGCTTTAAAAACTTTTTGTTTTCGGCACTTTTCTTCTTAGAAATGTCAAGAATCTTAAGGTATTCCGGTAACATTTTACTAGCCCTCAGCTATTAATTCATGACCCATTTTATCGCGCTTGGTTTCCAAGTATTTTTTGTTGTGCGGATTGGCTATTACCGCCAAAGGCACATTTTCTACAATCTCTAATCCATATCCAATTAAGCCAGCGCGCTTGGTGGGATTATTGGTCATAAGGCGCATTTTCTGCACACCCATTTCGCGCAAGATTTGCGCACCCACCCCATAATCGCGTTCATCCATTTTAAAGCCCAATTGCAAGTTGGCATCAACCGTATCTAAGCCTTGTTCTTGTAATTTATAAGCCTTTAGTTTGTTCACCAACCCAATGCCCCTACCCTCTTGGTTAATATACAAAATCATCCCCTTGCCTTCGCGCTCAATTAACTCCATGGCCTTCTGCAACTGGTCGCCACAATCGCAACGCATCGAATGAAAAATATCACCGGTAATGCAAGAAGAATGCACCCTCACCAAAACAGGTTCGTTCTCTGTCCAATTTCCCTTTTGCAAAACAAGATGTTCCTGGTTGGTATCGGTTTGGCGGAAAGCGGTGAGCACAAAATCACCAAATTTAGTAGGCATATCCACAGAAATAATTCGTTTTACTAAGGTCTCCTTTGCCAAACGATAGGCTATCAAATCCTTAATAGTAACCAATTTCATGTCGAACTTCTGCGCAATTTTAATCAAATCGGGCACCCTGGCCATGCTGCCATCTTCGTTCAAAATTTCCACAATGCAACCTGCTGGCTCAAAGCCCGCCAATCGGGCAAAATCTATTGCCGCTTCTGTATGTCCGGCTCGCCTCAATACCCCTTCCGGCCTCGCTTTTAAAGGAAAAATATGTCCGGGTTTACCAAAGTCCTCTGGCTTGCTATTTGGGTCAATCAAAGCCTGCATGGTTTTTGCCCTATCCTGAGCCGAAATACCCGTGGTACAACCCTTGCCCAACAAATCTACCGAAACGGTAAAAGGTGTTTCGTGCAAGGTGGTATTATCGCTCACCATTAAATCTAGCTTTAACTCGGTGCACCTGCTTTCAATAAGCGGCGCACAAATTAAGCCTCTACCCTCGCGGGCCATAAAATTAATAATCTCGGGAGTAACATTTCGGGCAGCGGTCAAAAAATCGCCTTCATTCTCGCGATCCTCATCATCTACCACTATAATCATTTTGCCATTTTTTATATCCATTATGGCCTCTTCTATCGTATTAAAATCAAACTTCATGCACTTACAATAAGCTGCAAATATAAGTTCTAAGTTACATTTATTCAGAAATGTAAATTTTGAAACCAAATTTTACCTTGGTTCAAACCGAAATACATTTTTGCAATGCCCTCCTATTTTGCTTTTTCGAATGAGGTAAGCAATTAAATACTGAATAAATATTGACCAATGCTGTTTATTTTGCTATTATAAATATGCACATTTCCTTACGCAAATTATATTGCCTACCTTGCGGCCATGAATTATTTGAGGGCAGAAAACCTGTCGAAACGCTTCGGAGAAAGAGTCTTATTCGAAAACATATCCTATACTTTAGCCAAGGGAAACCGCGTGGCTTTAATTGCCAAAAACGGAACCGGCAAAACATCTTTGTTAAACATTTTAACCAGAAATGATGAACCAGATTCTGGCAATGTGGTGATAGACAAACACATTAAGTGGGCTTACCTAGAGCAAGACCCAAGCTTCGAAAAAGCAGATACCGTTTGGGAAGCGGTGTTTAATTCTGATAACGAAGTGTTAAAAGCGGTGGCCGAGTACGAATGGTGCATCGAAGAATTGGAGCACGATCACGACAATGTTTCTCTTCAAACCCGTTTGCAAAATGCCATGGAACAAATGGATGTATTTCAGGCGTGGGATATTGAAGCGCGTGTGCATACCATTTTAACCCAACTAAATTTACAACACCACCTTAACCACACGGCAGATCAGTTGAGTGGCGGACAAAAAAAGCGCCTTGCCCTAGCCCGCGTTTTAATTCAAAGTCCGGATATGCTTATTCTGGATGAACCAACCAATCACCTCGATATTCCTATGATTGAGTGGCTTGAGGCTTACCTTAAATCGCAGGATATTACCTTGTTATTTGTTACGCACGACCGGTACTTTTTAGACAATGTGTGCAACGAAATTATTGAGTTAGACCTAGGTCAGATTTTTACTTATAAAGGCAATTATGCCTATTTTTTAGAGAAGAAAGAAATGCGCGAAACCTATCAGGCAAAAGAGGCAGATGAGGCGCGCAAATTGGCCCGCAAGGAATTGGAATGGATGCGCAGGCAGCCAAAAGCCCGTACCACCAAATCTAAAAGTAGAATAGATGCCTATTACGAAACCAAAGAAAAAGCTTCGTTTAAAAAAGACGATTCGCAGGTAGAAATCGTGATGCAAATGAAGCGTATGGGTGGCAAAATTATAGAGGTAAACCAACTTAATAAGTCCTTTGGCGACCTTAAAATTGCAGAAGATTTTACCTACCTATTTAAGCCAGGAGAGCGCATTGGTGTTATTGGAAAAAATGGCGTGGGAAAATCCACCTTCCTTAACATGTTACAAGGCTTAGAGCAACCAGATTCGGGCAAAATTGTAAAAGGCGATACCGTAAAATTTGGCTATTATGGGCAGCAAGGTCTCACCTTGCGTGAAGACAAACGCGTAATTGAGGTGATTACCGATATTGCAGAATATTTAGAGGTAGGCAAGGGCGTAAAAATAACCGCCATAGCGCTGCTTCGCATGTTTCTGTTCGATCCAAAAAAGCAGCATAATTATGTGAGTTCATTGAGCGGTGGCGAAAAGCGCCGCTTGTATTTGCTTACCGTTTTAATGGAGAAACCAAACTTCCTAATACTGGATGAACCAACCAACGATTTAGACATAGAAACACTAAATGTGTTGGAAGAATTCTTGGAGAGTTTTGAGGGTTGCTTATTGGTGGTAACGCACGACAGGTATTTTATGGACACTTTGGTGGAGAAGCTTTTTGTATTTGAGGGCGAAGGTCACATTCGCGATTTCAATGGCAATTACCAAGACTATTTAAATGAGCAGGAAGACCGCAAGTTAGCAGCTTATGCGGCAAAGCAAGAATTAAGTAAACCTAAGGCTGAACCAAAAGCGATTGCGCCAAAACCCGTTGAAAAACGAAAACTAAGCTTTAAAGAACAAAGGGAATTGGAAGAAATTGAGCAAGGCATGGAAAGTATGAATACAAGAAAAACTGAACTCGAAACTTTATTAAACAAAGGCAGCGAAAGTCACGAAGAACTAATGAAATGGAGCAACGAAATTGAGTCTATTAAAGGCAGCCTCGACAAAAAAGAGTTGCGTTGGTTAGAGTTAACTGAGTAATCTATTTTGAATCAAAAATCAATTGATTATATTCGTGTATGGTGAAATCAGAATTCATTGATTGGGCAGATTTTGAAAAAGTTGAATTGCGGGTAGGCTCAATTATTAAGGCGCAAGTTTTTGAAAATGCACGCAAACCAGCCTATCAAATTTGGGCAGATTTTGGGGAGTTTGGGGTAAAAAAAAGCAGTGCTCAAATTACGCATCATTATACTTGCTCATCCTTAATTGGAATGCAAATAGTGGGGGTGTTAAACTTTGCGCCAAAGCAGATTGCCGGGTTTATGTCGGAGTTTTTGGTTACAGGTTTTGAAGATGAAAATGGCCATATCGTTTTGAACCAACCCCAAATGGTTGTTCCCAATGGGGGGAAGCTCATTTAATTATGAATTATGAGTTATGAGTTATGAATTATGAATTATGAGTTATGAATTATGAGTTGTGAGTTATGAATTATGAGTTGTGAGTTATGAATTATGAGTTGTGAGTTATGAATTATGAGTTGTGAGTTGTGAGTTATGAGTTATGAATTATGAGTTGTGAGTTGTGAATGTAGGTAGTTTGAACTATGAAGTAGGTAGTTTGAAGCAGGTATGCGGTGAGGCTTTAGCTTAGGTTTAGGTATGTGACTTTTATAAAAAATATTGTAAAAATAGGCAAGGATATTGATTGGCAAAAAAAACTATAAGCTAAGGGCTATAAGCTAAGGGCTATAAGCTAAGAGCTATAAGCTAAGAGCCAAAAGCTGGTAGCTAACAGCTAAATTCTACCGGCTTAACGCCAAAAAACATTACCTTTGCGGCATGGACAATCCACGGGTAATTCCTTTTAAGCAAATGATTATTGAGGAAGATGAGCATTTCATCTTTATAAACAAACCAGCATTATATTCTTCTTTAGATGATAGGCATGGCGATGTGTTTTCCATTATTCGTCAGGCTAAAAAGCACGACGAAAACTTGCAACTTTGTCACCGATTAGACAAGGAAACCAGCGGTGTTTTGATTATAGCCAAAAACGAAATGGTGTACCGCGAAATGGCCATGCTGTTCGAAAAAAGGCAGGTAATGAAAATTTATCATGCCATGATAGCAGGTAATTTGCAAGTAGAGGAAATGACTGTCGACTTGCCCTTGGGTCAGACCGCAAAAGGCGTGGCCAAAATAGATAAGTTAGCGGGCAAACCTTCTGAAACTTTGGTAAAAACTTTAAAAATTTACCGCCATTATACCTTGTTGGCTTGCATGCCAATTACGGGTCGCCTGCATCAAATAAGAATACATTTGGCTTCACAAAATTTCCCTTTGGTGGCAGATGTAACTTACGGTGGAACCATGCCTTTCTTGGCTAAAATTAAGCCCAAATTTAAGGAAGGGAAGTGGGAAAACGCTGGCCCAATGATGAAGCGTGTGGCCTTGCATGCGTATTCCATTCACTTTACTTTGTTTGAAAAGGAATACCACATTACGGCGCCGTATCCGAAAGACTTTGCGGTGTTGGTGAAGCTTTTGGAGAAATACGATAGTTAGGAAGAAAGCCCATAGTCAATAATTATTGGCGTTGGAAGTTTGTGGGGGAAGTCTAAGGTCCGTAGCCCATAGTCAATAGTTATTGGTGTTGGAAGTTTGTGGGGGAAGTCTAAGGTCCGTAGCCCATAGTCAATAGTTATTGGCGTTGGAAGTTTGTAGGGGAGAGGACAGCGGCATGAACAAGTTTCCTTTTTTGCAAGCTTCTTTTTTAGGTTTTGTAATTTGGGGTGCTTATGTTTATGGTGCCTCTTTATCTTATTTTGAAAAAATTACCTTTTCTAAAAAAACACGTTCGGCGTTTTGGTTCAGCACTTCGATAAAACAAAAGGTGAGGTCGCCAAATTTGCTTAAATCTAACAACATTTGTGGTTTATCAATGGGTACAGATAACAAAGGCTGACCCAAGGCATTGGTGATGCGAATTTCTTTTAATTCTTGTATAGGATTGCCACCAAAATTAACCATTAATTTTCCTTGTGTGGGATTGGGATACATTTGAATGGTATTCGGCTCCTTTTGCGTTTTTAGCCCGGTACTCAAAAACACAAAGCCATTTTTTAGGGTTGAACCAAACGGCGATATCACCTCAACGAAGCCGCTTGCTCCTGTGTCTACAACAGATGTAATTTGCTTAGAGGAAATAACTTGAAAAGAGACTGCATTTACCCCACCGAAACGAACCTGCGAGATAGAGGGTGCATAAAAATATTTGCCATAAATATTTACTTGTCCGTTTTTACCAGCAACCATGGGTGCAAATGAGTTGATTTCTGGACCTCGCGGATTTACCGTAATTAACTTATCAACTCTAATGAAACATCCTGCAGCATTTGTAACTTTTACCCACAAACGAAGATTAAATAAGCCAGGACCAAGTTGCCCAGGCAACCAAGAAATGCGGCTCACATTGCTATCTTGTTTGCCCCAAATTATTAATTCTACAGATGAATTTGTCTCCCACAAATATTGGTAACCAGGTATTCTGTTTACCTCATATACGTAAATCGAATCTTGAATAGGTTGAGATTCGCCTGTAATACCAAATTGCAGAGGCAGTTTATTAACCTGCACCGAAACTATGTTGGAAGCCTTGCTACACGAATTGGAATCTTTAATTACTACATGATAATTACCTTCCTCATAAGCCAAAATGCTAGCAGTTGTTTGTGGCAACAAAATGCTAGTGTTTTTATACCATTTATAACTTTGTTTGGCAGCACTGTTGGCTGTAAGCAAAACCGTTTCCCCTTCGCAAATGGCCGAAGGTTGAGTGGGTGTTATCATCGCTAATTGGTCGGGCAAAAGCAGCACCTCAATGGTATCTGTTGCGGTGCAATTGTACTGATTCACTTTTTTTACCGCATATTTTCCACTTGCATTTGGCCATAATTTTTGCCACAAAGAATCAGTCAAATTATCTTGGCCATCAAGCTTTTTCCATTGCCAACTTGTTACTGTACCGGCGTTGGTACCTGCATCTAAACTGTCTATTTTACCAAAGCAATATTGCACAGATAAGGGCATTTCACGCGTTGGTTCAGCCCGATAAATAACGTTAAACGATGCAGAATCTGTACAACCTAATAAATCGCGGATGACCACATAATAAGAATTTGTATCGCTGGCATAGGGTGGTTGAATAAGGCAATTTGAATCGGAACTTTGCGCCCTAATTATTTGGTTTGAACCAAAAGCACCTTTGTAAAAAGTGTATTGATAACTGGAAACTAATGGCGAGCCAAATTTGCCGTTTGCGTTAACTTGAACGGGGTTTTGACCGCAAATAGCGGCATTGGAAATACTTACTCTTACTGGCGGCATAACAAAAACAGAATCCCACATTTCTTTTACGCAACCATTTGGCATGGGCGGCGCATACGTGCTCACTTGAACGCCAACTTTGTGCCAGCCTCCTTTAGTAAATCTATGAATAATGGGGGTATTGCTAGTATAGGTTATAAACTGCTTAGCATGCGGCTCTGTTTCTACAAAAAACTTGGTGGCAAATGGATCTATGGTGGCATCATTTGTAAGGCTATATCCTAATTGAAAAGCGTTACAAGGTTTACCTATTTTAGTAAAATTTATGTGGGGTACACTTTTTATCGTAATGCTAAACGATTTCATGGTTTTCCCTCCAAAAGGGCACATTTGGTCTGTAGCTGTTGCTAAAAAAGAATAAGGCATGCTGCTTAAATCATTGGCGGTGGGTGTCCAACAAAATAGCATGCTATCATATTTAGGTCCATTGCTAGAACGCGTGGCAGCATTGTATAATTTGGTGAAAGTAGCCCCTTTACTCGTCAAAGAAGTTGGCTCATTCCAATTTAAATGAGTGGTATCTGTGCCAGAATCATTGTCGTTAGCAACCACAATAAAACAAATTTCGTTGTTTACACAAACACTGTGGTTAAAATACAAAGGTTCAATCATTGCACTTCCATCTTTGCTATAGACCTTAAGCGAAGGCGGATTATTGGGTGCACAAACCTGACTATAAAACTGCGCTTCGCGCCTTGTTACGCCAAGCAAAGTAGGCACACTAGTAAATCGTTTCCATTGCTTTACCTCAATTACTATTGTGGCTATAAATGCACCAATCGGTTTAAACCGAACGTCGCCACTTACAGAATTTATACTGATGCCATTGGGCGGAATTGCTGGTGGACTGGGAATAGGAAATCCCTGAAAGTTCACCGGTAATTGTCCGCTATAGGGTGAAATATAAGGTACTGGAGTATTATTGCCTTGTAGGGCTGAACCAAATGAATAACTCAGCGAATCTCCATCTGGGTCGATGGCACCTAAATTATACGTAAATTCTTGTCCAGAACAGCCAGTAAAAGATACAGGCGAAGTAAAAACTGGGGCGCTGTTGCAATTGGTTTCGCATCTATTTAAAGTAATGAAAGAATAAAAATTTATAACACCAGAATTAGCAATGGTATGAATGCCATAACTCCTGCAACAAGTAGAATAAATCAAATTTACATAACAGCAAGTGCTTGGAATGGCACTCAAGTTAACATTGCCTGTAAAAGTGTAAACTTCTATTCCGGGTGTAACAGTACCCGGTGTGCGGGTGCCACAATTGCTGCAAATTGTTTTTGAGGTAGCGCATAACTGCACCACATCAAATCCACTTGTGGCAGTATTTACAAATAAGGTTGTGGTACCAAAACCAATACCCTCACATAAATTACTCGGAATGCCCGGCACACTGGTTGGTCCTGCCCCTATTATACTCAATTGAACATTGCAAGTAGGGTTTAAACCAGTTGGACAATTAGCACAAAATTGTGTGTTGGAGCAATCTCTATAAATCTTAGTTGTAACGGAATAAATTCCAGGAATGGTAGAACATTGATAGCTTATTTCGGCCCCAATGATATGATTAGCATACACAAATTTTGCCTGAGACAGAAGTATAAAAAAAAGTATAAGAATACTTTGGTAATTTTTTTTCATAGACTTATCAAACACTTTAAGAAGTAATATCCCTATTGCTTATCGTTGGGCATTTACCATACTTGCATCAAATTGTGTTATGATTTAATTTTATAAATGGTTCTAAATCGAAAACACAAAATATGGCGAACAATTTCGACAAATACCTCATTGTGCTATTGTTTTGTTAAACCAAAGGTAAATAATGGTTTTTACAAAAGTTCAATGTTTAAGCTCAAAACAACATTATTATGAAATTTTAAAGAAGAGTCACTCAGTTTATTAACTTTTTTTTGTAGACGCAAGCGCAATTGGTTCAGACCAAAAGTTTTGTGTTATTTTGGCTCTATGTGATATGTGGTGGGTAAAATTTAAAGTTGGTGCACGGCTAATGGAAAAGGAATAATTTGAATTTTAATATATGTCTGAGCTTCAATCGTTTTATTTTATTGGAGGCTATCAATTATGATTGCCGAAATCAGGAAAAGCAGGGTAAAAATTGGTTGCTTACCTAAATTACGTTGGCTAATGGCCCGAAGGAGTATTTAGTCTTAATTTTACCCACTATAAACAACATAGTGCCGTTATTGGAGAGCAAAAATGCATTAGAGGGCAAAAATGCATTAGAGAGCAAAAATGCATTGGAGAGCAAAAATGTATTGGAGAGCAAAAATGTATTGGAGAGCAAAAATGTATTGGAGGGCAAAAATGCATTAGAGGGCAAAAATGCATTGGAGAGCAAAAAACACGACCAATAAACACCGGCAATAAATTCAAAAAAGAAAGGTCGGCTTTTGATAAAAATCCGTAAATAAATAGGATTTAGCCTCCACTGGTATCGCAATCTTCTAATGTCTTTGACAATAAATCATCAAAAATCCCACAAGGGTAAAAAAGCCTGATTTTGATGTGTGGTTGAGCCGTTTAAAATTTGGTATTAATTTTTTCAAATATTACACCGACCTTTCAAATACAAATATAGGTAATTTTGAATTTATTTTTCCTTCTTAATTTCTTCGGTTATACTTAAATCCATGGCATTGGCAACTTTATCTGGCAACAAGGCAAAGTCAATTACTTCAGACATTTCCTTTACGTAGGTAAACGTTAAATCGTTTAGGTAATCTGCCTTTATTTCCAAAATATCTTTCCTATTGGCTTCGCATAACATAATATCGGTTATGCCTGCACGTTTTGCCGCAAGTATTTTCTCTTTAACACCGCCAATTGGCAATACCTTGCCTCTTAGCGTAATCTCACCTGTCATGGCCAAATGAGGCCTTATCTTTCTTTGGGTAAATACCGATGCCAATGAAGTTAACATGGTTACGCCCGCAGATGGACCATCTTTAGGCACCGCGCCCGCTGGCACGTGTATGTGTAAATCAAAATTATCGAATACACGAGGGTCAATATGCAACTTATGACAATTGGCTTTAAGGTAACTCAAAGCCGTTATTGCAGACTCTTTCATCACTTCGCCTAAATGTCCGGTGAGGGTTAATTTTCCTTTTCCTTTGCTCAAAATACTCTCCACAAAAAGAATTTCACCACCTACACTTGTCCAGGCCAAACCTGTTACCACACCAGCCACATCATTGCCTTGGTAAATCTCTTTCTCTCCCCTATCTGCACCCAAAATTTTGATCACCATTTCGGCATCAATTTTCTTTTGATAGGTTTTATTCATCACCTTCTCGCGGGCAATGTGCCTAGCCACAGAAGCTATTTGTTTTTCTAAACCACGCACCCCACTTTCGCGGGTATAGCCATCTATAATTTTCTTTAAAGATTCATCCAAAAGCTCAAAATCTTTGGTTACCAAACCATGGTTTTCTTTTTGCTTCGGTATCAAATATTTCTTGGCAATTTGCACTTTCTCCTCCATGGTATATCCATTGATTTCAATGATTTCCATGCGATCTAATAAAGCAGGTTGAATGCTATCCAAAGAATTAGCAGTTGCCACAAACATCACATTCGATAAATCGTATTCAATCTCTACATAATTATCGTAGAAAGTAGAATTTTGTTCAGGGTCCAAAACCTCTAACAACGCGCTACTTGGGTCGCCCCTAAAGCTCATTCCAATTTTATCAATCTCGTCTAACACAAACACTGGGTTATTAGAGTTTACCTTTTTTAGATTCTGTATAATCCTACCAGGCATGGCACCAATATAAGTTCTGCGGTGACCGCGCACTTCACTTTCATCACTTAATCCGCCCAAAGCCACACGCGCATATTTTCTACCCAAGGCTTTGGCAATAGATTTTCCCAAGGATGTTTTACCCACCCCTGGAGGACCGTATAAACAAAGAATAGGGCTTTTCATGTTCTTCTTTAACTTAAGAACAGCCAAATATTCTATGATTCTTTGCTTTACTTTTTCCAAGCCAAAATGATCTTCGTTTAATACTTTTTCGGCCCGTTTTAAATCAAAATTATCCTTGGTATTCTCGCCCCAAGGCAAATCCAATAGCAATTGTAAATAGTTTAATTGAATGCTGTAATCTGGTGCCATTGGGTTGGTTCGGCGCAAACGCTCCAATTCTTTGTTAAACGATTCGCCAACTTTTGAATCCCACTTTTTCTTTTTGGCCAATGCAGTTAAACCATCAACATCACGGTCGGGAGAATCGCCACCCAACTCTTCTTGTAAGGCCTTAATTTGTTGTTGCAAGAAAAAATCGCGCTGTTGTTTATCCAATTCGCTGCGCACTTTGTTCTCAATCTGCGATTTAATTTCGGCAAATTGATAATCCTTTCTTAAGGCCTCAAGCACCTTTTGCGCCCTGGTTTTAAAAGGTACTTCTTCCAAAATAGCCTGCTTAGTAGGCAAATCTGAATTGAGGTTAGAGGCAACAAAATTCACTAAAAAGGTTGGACTCTTTATTTTGGTTACTGTTAATCCCGCCTCATTGGGCAAGTTTGAGGTAACATTAATAATTTGTTGCGATACCTCTTTAATAGATTCGGCCAAAGCCTTGCACTCATCGTCTTCCACCAAAATTCCTTCGGGCAAAGGAGATACAATGGCTTTTAAATAGGGTTCGTCCTGAACCAAGGTATCTATTTTAAAACGACGCTTACCTTGAATAACTGCCATGGTGCTGCCATCGGGCATTTTTATCATGCGTAAAATGCTAGCCACCGTACCAATTTGATATAAATCTGATAAGCCAGGCTCCTCAATATCAGTGCTCAATTGCGCCACAACCCCAACTAATTTTTCGGTTTTTTTATTGGCATCTTTTAGCAATTGAATCGACTTCTCGCGTGCTACCGTAATGGGCATTACCACACCTGGAAATAATATTGTATTGCGAAGCGGTAAAATTGGCAGACTCTCTGGCAAATTCTCCTTGTTCATTTGGTCCTCTTCCTCTTCACTCAACATCGAAATGAAGTCGGGATTATCACCCTCATCGCTTATTATACCGCTAAAAATCAAACTGTCTTGTATTCTTCCCATATTTCCTATTTTGACCTTCTACCGAAGGCTCTATTGTTTTACAATACCTATGCCACTATTTTGAAAACTGACCAAAATACCTGTCCACTAAGATAGCACCTGCCACGGCAGCATTCAAGCTTTCGGCCAAGCCAATTCGTTCTATGGAAACGGTTTCGCTTACCAAACCGGCCAAAGATGCACTAATACCAGAGCCTTCGTTGCCCAATAATAAAATCATGTTTTCTGGAAAATTATACTTGCGTGCGCTCACTCCTTCCATGCTGGCCGCAATAACTGGTATGTTCATTTCTTTAAACCATGCTGCCAAATCGCCATAATGCAGCGCTACTCTGCCAATGCTGCCCATAGTAGATTGTATCACTTTTGGGCTAAAACAATCTGCGGTTTCGGGCGTACACAGAATTTGTTGAATGCCATACCAATCTGCCAACCTAATTAAAGTACCGAGGTTACCTGGATCTTGAATGGTATCTAAAGCTAAAAACAAGCCCTTTGCTTGCTTTGGTTCGAACCGAAATTTGAGCATTTGAAACAGGCCAATTACCTCTCTAGGACTTTTTAATTGACTTAATTGACTCATTTCTTTGCTGCTGACAATATTTACCTGAACGCCTTCGGGTATTGATTTGGCGTGGGTTTGAAGCCACAACTCTAAGGCAAAAATCTCTTGCGCTACTAAATTTGACGATAATAAATCTAAGAGTGATTTGCTACCTTCGGCAACAAATAGCTTATTTGCATGGCGAATTGATTTATCTTCGAGGGATTTTACAAATTTGATAGCTGCTTTTGTTAACATACGTTGGGTATTTTATGCCATCATTCTTTTAGGAGTGATGCAGGCTTGCAATTTACCAAAACTTGCCAGAAAAGAAGGACCTATTCTTTATAAAAACAACATTGTTATAAAAGAAAAAAGAGAAGCGCGATTATTTTCTAGCAACTTAGATGGTTATATCAAGCAACAGCCCAATAGATCTCTTTTTGGCATTACGCGCTTTGGCTTGCGATTTTACAAAATGGGATCTCGTTATCCTAATTCTTGGTTTGGCAGAACCCTTCAAATTAAATTGGGCGAGGCGCCAGTGATTTTGGATAGCTTTTTAATTGATGCATCCATTAGAGGGATGCGGGGATATTTGCGCACAGAGGGCTATTATTATCCTAAGCTAAGCTATACTGTTAAAGGCAAAATTCATAAGCAAAAGGTCTCCTATGAAATAGAAACCGGTAAGGCCTATCACATTTATAGAATTGAACAACATATTTCGGATAAGAAATTGGATTCGATGGTTAAAGCCAATTTTGAATTTAGCTTTGTGAGATATGGTAACCGCGTTAGTTTAGAGAATTTACTCAAAGAGAAAAATCGCATCAGCGAGCAATTAAGAAATCAGGGGTATTTTTCTTTCAGTAAAGACCTTGTTAATTTTGATTTGGACACTGCCTTGCTAGATTACCGCGCCATGATGGCCGTCAATATTGCCAATCCCGATAACTTTAAAAGGTATGTGCAATACAAGGTTAAAAAGATTCATGTAGAAATTGAGAATGAAGACAGTACACTTAACCAATTGGATAGTTTTTACATGGAAAATTTTTCTTATAAACCCAATCAATTTCCCCTTAATCCAGATATTTTAAACAGGGTTGTTTTGCTTGAACCAAACAAATATTTTGTTCATGATTTATCCAATGCAACCTTTAAAAGGCTAAATGATTTACAGTTGTTTAAATCTGTAAACATGATGGCAACGCCCATCAATGAAGATACAGACACCCCAAGCGTGAATTATTTAATTAAGTTACAGCCGAGTAAAAAATATGATTTTACCATAGAGCCACAGGTTATTACCTCGGATCAATCTAACTTGGTTACCAACACTAACGGTAGAAATTATGGTATAGCTTCGCAGATTACCTTAACAGATAAAAACATTTTTCACAACGCAGAAATATTGCAGCTTTCTTACCGAATTTCGGTAGAGGCACAACGCGGACCAAATATCCCTACTAGTCCGATTTTCAATAGTTATGAATCCAATTTATCGGCCAGTTTACAATTTCCAAAATTACTCTTCTTACCAAGAATTGATAAAATGTGGACCAATTCAACCAATAAGAGTCAGGTTACCGCCACCACCATTTGGGAAAAGAATGTAGATTGGATTAGAACGGTTTATGCAGTGAGCTTTAACTGGCAAAAGAACCAGAAATATTTTAACCAGTATTTTGTACCTTCAGAAATCAGTTATATCAAAACAGATTTTAACAGCAAGGCTTTGGAAGATCAAAGCCAGAACGACCCTTATTTGCAGAGTGTATTTAGCAATAACTTGGTTACGGCAACACGTTATGGCTTTATATTTAACAACCAATCTAATATCAGAAAAAAGCATTATACCTATGTAAAGTGGGATGTATTGGAGCTAGCCGGCACCTTTATAGACCAAGCTTATCGTTTATTAAAAATTACCCCATCAGATAGCGGGTATAATACATTTCTAGGGGTTCAATATTTCCAATATGCCAAAACCTTTGTCGATATTAGGTATAACCGCTACTTAGATGACAACAACCGATTGGCAAGTAGAATGGCTATTGGGGTGGCATTGCCCTTTGGAAACTCTCCAGATTATGTACCATTCGACAAGCGTTTTTTTACGGGTGGAGCCAATAGCATCAGGGCCTTCTTACCCCGGTCTATTGGTCCGGGTTCTTACGATTCTGATGGTAGCACAGACCGAAGTGGAGACGTGCGATTGGAGTTTAATTTAGAGTATAGGTTCAATATATTTAATCATTTTATTGAGGGCGCTTTGTTTGGCGATATGGGAAATATATGGCGTATTAAAGATGATGGAAGAAAGGATGCGGTCTTCTATTTAAACTCCTTTTACAAGCAAATGGCATTGGGAACTGGCGCGGGATTGAGGTTAAACTTAGACTTCTTGATTTTAAGGCTGGATGCATCCTTCCCTATTCTTGATCCAAGAAAAGCAGAAGGTTCGCGCAATGTTTTTAGCACCTATAGCAATGTGGGCTTGCTGTTTAAAAACACCATTTTCAACTTTGGCGTTGGGTATCCTTTTTAAACCATTACTAAAATCAAATTAGGCCTTGTAACAATTCGATTTTAGTACGTATATGCCACTAATAAGCTTTCAAATATTTTTGGACTATTACATATTGCGTATTACTATATCGCAATACTGGCAAAATGGCAACCCTAATTTGGGTTAAACCAAAACGGCTAACGCGCTATTAATAAAAATTTTAAACAAGCCAAATGGTTTTAGTTGCCCCTCATTAAAGTAATGGTGCCATGAACAGATTGCGGCGAATTTTGGTTGAGCATTTGGTATTTAAAAACGAAATAATAAACGCCTTCTGGACATTCTAATCCGTTGTTGCGATTTTTCCCATTCCAATTAATGCCATCGTTTCCAAAACCATCTTTGTTTGTTTCGAACACCACATTTCCCCAACGGTTATAAATAATGAGCGCGTATTCTGTGTAACCAACAATATCAATATCATACGCATCATTATTTTGATCGCCATCTGGGGTAAACACATTGGGCATGATAATGCGCATTTCGGCTGGCAAGGTTCTCTTACAAATACTGTCCCAACAATCTTGCTGGTTATAGGCAATTAAACAAACCACAAAAGACCCAGAATCACCCACAAAATTATGGGTTGGATTTTCCAACCTGCTAAAGTTTTTTTGGCCACTAGAAGGCTGACCAAAATTCCAATCATAGCGAACGGCTCCTTGCGATTTATTTTGAAACTTGATCAAAGGAATTTGGTCTTGATCCATTTCAAAATCGGCCATAACGGTAGTGGTGGTAATATCTAATTCGGCTGTATCGGTACACAAAGCTCCCGGCAAAATAGGGTACATTTTTACTTTATACGTACCAATAAAATTATACGTATAGTTAACTACGGTATCTGGATATAACGTTTGCTTAACAGGCGTGGTATCGCCAAATAACCACCCAAAACCTGGCACCAACCTATCTGGATGCGCAATTAATTGAAATGGCACACCCACGCAAATGGTATCGGGACCTTCAATGGAGGCTTTCACCGATTCTATTACGCGAATGGTTCTGCGAGCGGCATTGATATTTAAGGAATCTGGAAAAACAGAAAGGCAAGTTTTATATTGCCCTGTTAAGCTGTTATAAATGGTATCCTCGCCCACCAAATACAATTTATAAATACCGGCTTTGGTATAAACATGTTTCACATTTGTATCGATTTGAGTGCTGGCAGTGGCATTGTTTTGATCTCTAAAATACCAAACCCAATTGATCAATGGGTAACCCGTAGTATTTTTTAACACCACTTCAAAAGGCGCACAACCAACGGTATCAGAAACAATGTCGAACTTTGGCCGAGGCCCATCAATCCAAATAGTTTCAAAGGTAGAATCTCTACATCCTACATTGGTTTCAACCAACAGTTTTACTTGATAACTTCCATTGGCGGTAAAATCGTGCACGGGATTTTGAAGCAAACTCAAGGGCTTGTTATCACCAAATTCCCAAGTCCAATATTTAATATAATCGTAAGCCGGCGCACCATATAAACTGCTCGAATCGGCATAAAAAGATTGATCTACAAAAGAAAGAATTTGCGGTGCACACAGGTAACGTGGTAGCATCGGTTTGATCCGAGCATCTACATCAACTACTTTTAGCAAGGTACCATAGTTAAAGGTATCTCTACAACCCAAACTATCTATGGCAACCATGCGCAGTCTATAATTTCCTACTCGTTTGTATTTATGCATAGGAAGTGGTCCAGATGCAACAAAGCCACCCCCATCACCAAAATCCCAATACATTTGTTCAAATCCACTGGCCTTTCTTGCAGGGTCTCTCCAATACGCATAGGAAGAGTTATAATATGAAATATCGTCGATAAGCAGGGCGCTATCGCTTAAACAGACAAGGGGTTTTTCTGGCCTAAACGATTTTAAGAAACCAAAATAAATATAAATATCATAGGATCGAGAACAATTTCTGGTATTGGTTAAATTAACAGTAATGCGCTTAATTCCAGGAGTGGTATAAGTATAATATTGCGAAGGAATAATAGAATCATTTGGGCCGTAGTTTAAGGTACGAACGCCACCTGGGGCGTTAAAATTAATCACCACCGTTTTAAGGCTATCTTGAATAGAATCGGCCATGGTAACTTTTACCGCAAATGGACCACAACCCGTATTGGTTCGAACCGCAGTAAATAATGGGTTTAAAGGAAAAAACTTGAATATATAATGGTACCAAGCAGTGTCGTAACAATCTTTCCCATTTTTATCTTTTCCATTTTTAATTATTAGTCCGAAAGTAACATTACCACTGGGGTCGCAGGTGGTATTATACACATGTGTAAATATATTCACCAAGGTATCTACCGGAATCCAAACAGCGCCTGCACAGGCAGAATCTGGCTTATACCAAGCCATCTCTCTTCCGCAAGAAGGCAAGGTTTTAGAAATATCAAAAGTAACCACACTATTTAAACAAGGCTTCGCAGGTTGGTAGGTTAGTCCGGGCCTAATTGGCGTTGCAATGCTATCCCAACCTGCATCTGGTTGCGTAAGTTTTAGCGCCGTGGTGCTTGTATCATAACAAGGTCTTGTTGGATCGCCCAAAATTAATTTTGGATAATAACATTTATCCTCCCCAATTTTATACTGGTGTTTTACCCAAACACTGTCTTTGCTATACCTACAGTTTACACCCACATTTATATTGCCTTTGGTATCGGTGGTACAATTGGGTGCAAAAGAATCGTCAAAATCCCAAAGCCTATACATGGCACCATTGCCGTAATAACAGGAGTTATCGCCTGTAGGTGTTCTAAAATAAACCGTATCACTCACCTCACATTGAATGCTATTTATGATGGGGTCTCTTCGCAATTCAATGACCGATTTTGGACCATAAACCTTAACCGTGGTATCCGATTTTACAAAACAATTTCCGATGCGCACATACATGCGAATTTGAAATTCACCACAATCATCAAAATTTATGCTATCCACAAACAAGTTGCTGGCATTGGTATCTAATCTATTGGGACTGCCTACTTTATAGACTGCCCAGTAAACTGCGGCCCCTGGATAAGAATTTTTGGAATTAAGAACAAAGCCATTTCCATTGTAGCAAGAGCTAATTTGACTGAGGTAAATGGTGCTATCTATTCTGTAATTTTCTCCAGCAGGTGTTAAGACAAAACTATCTTTACAACCATTTTTATCTAACACGGTAAGTTTGGCTGTGAATAATCCTGAGGCAGTATAATTGTGCACAAAATTTGTCCATGGACTCGCAGCAGTTTGGCCATCACCAAAACTCCATTGATAGGAAGCAAGTTGCGACAAGGGCATTTTGGAAGTGTTAATAAAGGTAACAGGTGTGGTATTGCATTGCTTGTTATACGTTGTTTTAAAGCTAATGTCCTGCATTTTTGAGAATACAGTAACGTGGTCTACCAATTCTTTTCTGGAGGTACAATTGTTTACATCATATACTTCTAGCACCAAGGTATAAACACCACCCAAAGGATTGGTGTATGTGTGACATAGCGTGTCGCCAAAAACTGGACTTAGGTTTGTGAAACCACCATCGCCATATAAGAACAACCTGGAGTTAATGGCGGCATTATCTAAACCAGGCGTGGAGATATCTTTGACGCAAGTATTGTTGCCTTTAAAACACTGAGTAAGGGCAGTAATAACATTAAAATTGGCCTTTGGATTATCCACTACATAAATGGTATCGCCAGCAAGGGTACACGTGCTTGCATTAGAAAAAGTTACCGTTAAAGTAGGTACAAATTTGCCACGGGATGGATACTGGTAAACCGGACTTGGCTGGGTGCTAGAGGCGGCATTGCCAAAATTCCAGGCATAAGAAGTAGGGGTAAAACCAGGATCAATGCTTACCGTAAATAACAAAGTATTTCCTAAACAAACCTTATTTGTGGCTGTGTTTATTTTACAGTTTTGACCCAATAATAAAAGGGGTAAAAGGGCAATAATAATTAGTAAGGCTTTCCTCATGCAATATAATTTCAATCGGGAATGTACTAAATCAAGTCAAATAAAATGCTTTAAAAGTTCTTAATTCGTTTTTATCCCTCTTTTTTTACATTACAACCAACCCCTTTTTAACCATTAAGCACCAAATTGGCGCAAATGATGATCGAGGTGTTTGTAAAGTAAATTATTCCATTCGTTGGCTGTTAAATGACCAAACGAATGCGACTCTTTTCCTTCAAAACTGCTGGCACCCAATGCTTGTGTTTTTAGAATATATTGAATTAAACGCTCGCGTTCCATTTCAAATTCACGCTCATCTTTAATAATAAATGCAGGTGCTGTTTGCGAAACTTTTTTGTAGGGCGTTTCATTGGTCACAGTTGGTTTAACAAACGACTTTAAGATAAATTTCATGACAAAATTCGGCTTAGGATGCTTGTTTTCATAAAGCATCTCGTAGGTTACATTGCAATGAGCCAACATTTGGGCAACATTCATTTTGCCCCATATCGCTTGCGTATTCGGATTCAAACTTTTAATGCGTTGAATAATTTCGTTGCTTACTGCAACATCGAAAACACGAGGTAATGCCATATTTATTAATTTGTTCTATCTTCTTTTTCTGTTTCCTCTTGTTGTTCCTGAACATCTGTCCCTTTTAAATAATTAGGTAAATTGAGTCCGGCCATATTAAATAAATCATTTAAAGGAGGCACGGTTTTCATCATACCAGAAACAAAATTTGCGGTCGACGAATTTCCGTTATCCTTGGAGCCATTTCCAGAATCCCAAACCGTAATTTTATCTATTTTAATATTTTTAACAGCCTCTACTTGGGTTCGAACCAATTCTGGCAATTTTTCAAGTAACAACAATTGAAAAGCCTTTGTAGGATCGCCACCTGCTGCGGCAACCACCTCTTTATAACCCTCTGCTTGCTTGGTTAAAATTTCAAATAAACCCTTTGCCTCTGCTTCCATTTTTGCAAAAATTGCATCGGCTTCACCCTTGGCATTTTCTCTAATGGTTTCTGCCGCGGCTTGAGCCTCAATAATAGCTCTTTGCTTGGCTATTTCGGCCGGAATAACGATGTTGGCAATCTGAGTAGAACGTTCTCTTTCCGAACGAGCCAACTCGGCACGCTGCTCTGCCACATAAGATTCTTCTAATGCCCTAGCTTGCTGAACCTTTTCTGCCGTGATAGCAATTCTTAAAGATTCGGCTTCTTTTTCCCTTCTTAAAGCCTCCGAATTTGCGATGGCAATTTTTGCCTCATTCTCCCCTTTTATCGCAATGGCATTTGCCTCAGAAATTTTTACACGGGTATCTCTTTGCGCTTCGGCCTTTCCAATGGTTTCATCTTTAACGGCCGTGGCAATGCTAATCTCCCTATCCTTTTTCGTAATGGCAATTTTTACATCCCTATCTCTATGCGTTTCTGCAATCTGCGTATCCTTCTCCCTATCGGCTAAAGCCTTACCCGTTTCACCAATTTTTTCTTGTTCTGCCACGCTAATTTTAGCTTCGTTAATTGCCTTGGCCGCAGCCTCTTTTCCCAACGCCTCAATATATCCAGATTCATCCTTTATATCTGTTACATTCACATTGATTAACTTAAGGCCAATTTTCTTTAACTCGCTGTCTACATTCTTAGAAATATTATCCAAGAACTTATCGCGATCGGAGTTAATTTCTTCAATGGTCATGGTAGCAATAACCAAACGCAATTGACCAAATAAAATATCCTTTGCCAACTCTTGAATTTGTTCAGAGCTAAGGCCCAACAGCCTTTCGGCAGCGGTATTCATGCTATCCGTTTCGGTAGAAATAGCAATGGTAAACCTACAAGGAACATCCACGCGAATGTTTTGTCGGCTCAGGGCATTGGTTAAATTGGCCTCAATAGAAAGCGGCTTTAAATCTAAAAAAGCAAAATCTTGAATCACAGGCCAGATAAAGGCTCCGCCGCCATGCACACACTTAGCAGACGTGCCGCCCGTTCTGCCATAAATAACTAAAATCTTATCAGACGGACAACGTTTATACCTCGAGATAAGCGCTGAAATGGTTACAAACAGCACAACGGCTGCAACTACAATGAGAATAATTGGCGACATATTTTATGATTAAATTAATTCGACTATTAACAGGTTGCTACCTTCAACTCCTACAACCTTTACCATAGAACCAGAAGGGATGCTGTCGTTTTCGGTTATGGCCTCCAACTCGTGAAACGCCCCCTTTGCACTAACGATTACTTTGCCCTTGCCATTTTTATTTGCCGGAATAGTTAAGTAAACCTCGGCCGTTTTATGCAGTGTATCGGTGTATTGAAATGAATTATCTTCCGCCAATTTTTGAACTTGCTGCATAATTAAAAAGAAAACATACACAAACAAAACGCCAACCAAAAGCGAAAACAAAATCAAATAAATTGGATTGGAAATAAGGTTAAAAAACGAAATTCCACTCCAGCTTAATCCCAATAAAAAGTTTACCAAATTTCTAAAAGAAAACAATTGAAACGAATCGTCTGCCCCAGATAAATCGCCGTCAAAGTTGGCCGAAAACCCATCGGTTGCATCTGCCCCCATAAAAGTTACGATGGTTTGAACCAAAAAAATTAAACTGGTTGGTATGGCAACAAACCAAAAAGTCCTTAACAAAGGGGCTAAGCTTTCAAATATTTCCATAATGGCCAAATTTAAGAGATTATTTGCAAATTTCTATTCTTGTTAAAATCTAAATTTTAGAAATAACATCTGCATCTTGTAACTCAATGCTCCGTTTTATTTTTTTCTGTATTACTTTAAAATGTTGCTCGTTGGCTGCCGTTATCAATGAAATGGCAACACCTGGCGACTCTGCCCTACCCGTTCTGCCCACCCGGTGAATATAATCTTTGGGCGATCGAGGCAATTCATAATTGATTACACAAGGCAAATATGGCACATCAATGCCACGCGCCAATAAATCGGTGGTGACCAAAATACGCAGCTTACCATCTTTAAAATTTCGCAAGGCATCGGTTCGGGCACCCATACTTTTCTTGCTGTGAATAGACATGGCATCGTACCCGTTCTTCAACAATTTATCGGTTACATTATCTACTTGGTAAACCGTAGAACAGAAAATAAGCACTTGCGTATAAGTTGGGTTTGCAAGTATTTGCCTTAGTAGTGGACCTTTCTTTTCCTCGCGCACCCAATAGGCCGAATGCGTAATAAGATTGAGGTTTTCTACAGGCTCTTGCACCTTTACCACCAGCGGATTGTGCAATAAACCGGCTTGAATATTTTGTACATCATCACTTAAAGTAGCAGAGAAAAATAAGCTTTGTTTGCGCTTTGGCAACAATCCCAATATCTGATCCAATTCTGCCTTAAAGCCCATGTTCAACATTTTGTCGGCCTCATCCAAAACCAAGGTTTCAATTTCATTTATTTGTACAGCATTGCATGCCAACAATTCAATTAATCGCCCAGGCGTTGCTACCAAAACATGCACGCCTTGCAAGGCCATCATTTGCGGGTTTATAGACACACCGCCATATACCGCTAACGATTTTATGGGTTTCGGTTCAAACCGACCAAATTGCTGAAATACACCCTGCACCTGCACAGCTAACTCCCTGGTTGGAACCATAACCAATACCTGTACATGCCTGTTTTTAGGCTGCTTTCCTTGCTGTTGCATCAAAATTGGCAGTACGTAACTGGCCGTTTTTCCAGAGCCCGTTTTGGCAATTCCCAAAATATCGCGCTTAGATAAAATTGCGGGTATCGCTTGTTCTTGTATAGAAAATGGGCGAACAATTTCTTGCGCGGCCAAGGCTTTAACTAATGTGTTGGATAATCCTAAAATCGAAAAATCTGTCATGCTCATGTATTGTGCTCGAAGGTAATTACAAATTTATAATTTGTGCAGTTTGTATTTTAAGCACCCTAAGTTTTGGGTAAAGAATAATATGCTAAAATTTCATGAAGCGTGCAGGTTGCTTTGCATAATTAGTTTGCTTTGGTTTTTATATGGCGTGCAGGTTGCTTTGAATAATTAGTTTGCTTTGGTTTTTATATGGCGTGCAGGTTGTTATGCTGTGTATTGTGCAATGCATGAACAATGGAAGAAATAAATTACCTTTGTAAACTTATGCAGAAATCTGTCGCATTTTATACCTTGGGCTGCAAGCTTAACTTCTCCGAAACCTCTACCATTGGCAGGAATTTGGCCGATAACGGCTACCAAAAAGTGGCGTTTCACGAAGGTGCAGATGTTTATGTAATTAATACCTGCTCGGTTACCGACCATGCCGATAGAAAATGTAGAAAAATTGTGAAGGAAGCATTGAGGCACAATCCCAAAGCTTTTGTAACCATTATTGGTTGTTACGCGCAGTTGAAACCACAAGAAATTGCCCAAATTGAAGGCGTTGATTTGGTCTTGGGTGCTGCAGAAAAATTTAATATTAACGATTACCTGGGCAACTTATCTAAGAAGGAAATTGCAGAAATAAAAGAAGGCAAAATAAAGGAAGTTTTAGACTATCATGCCTCCTATTCTATTGGCGACCGTACCCGAACTTTCTTAAAAGTGCAAGATGGCTGCGATTATTTTTGTTCCTTTTGCACCATTCCCTTAGCACGTGGAAGCAGCAGAAGCGACAGCATTTCCAATACCGTAAAACAGGCCGAAGAAGTGGTGGCACAAGGCATCAAAGAAATTGTGTTAACAGGCGTAAACACGGGCGATTTTGGTGCAGGCACCTCAGAAAATTTCTTTCAATTGTTGCAAGCATTGGATCAGGTTAAAGGATTGGAACGCTTGCGCATTAGCAGCATTGAACCCAATTTATTGAGCGATGAAATCATTGAATTTGCCGCCAGCAGCAGAACCATTGTGCCGCATTTTCACATCCCTTTACAATCGGGTTCCGATACACTTTTAAAAAGCATGCGCCGCAAATACGATTCGGCCTTATATGCCTCAAGAGTGGCCAAAATAAAGGCACTCATGCCCGATGCTTGCATTGGTGTGGACGTAATTATTGGCTACCCAGGCGAGACAGATGAGCTGTTTTTAGAGACCTATAATTTCCTCAACGAACTCGATATTTCATACTTGCACGTGTTTACCTATAGTGAGCGTGTAAATACTACTGCCTACAAATTGCCAGGCAAAGTGTTGATGCGCACCAGAAATGAACGCAGCAAAATGTTGCATATTTTATCGGATAAAAAAAGACATTTTTTCTACGAACAACAAATTGGAAAATCCTTTCCGGTCTTGTGGGAAGCAGAGAATGAGGCAAACACCATGTTTGGATTCACCTCAAATTATGTGCGCGTAAAAACACAATACGACCCCAGCTTGGTAAATGAAATTATGGAATTACACCTCACCAATATAGATGAAGACATGGTGGTAAAAGGCCGCATGTTTGCCTTTTCGGTCTGAACCAAAGCACGCATGAAAACAAGTGCCAACTTGATTGCTGTAATTCTTTGTGGCGGACAAAGTGCTCGCATGGGAGAAGCCAAGTACTTGCTAGCTTACCATGGCTTGCCGCAATATAAATGGCTCTCTCAACTTTGCCTTACAGGCTTGGGTTTACCAACTTACCTTTCTTGCCAAACTTCACAAGCTGCCGAAATTGAAAATGGATGTGAGTTAATCTTTGACCAAGAAACATTTGCCCAAGGCGGACCCATGACAGGGCTATTAAGTGCAGCAGCACTTCACCCGGGAAAGCCAATTTTACTGCTCGCTTGCGATTATCCACACCTGGCATTAAGCGATATACGAGACCTTGTTTTAGCCTTTGAAGAAAACGGCAAAAGCACCTGCTTGGTGCATCCAAAAACACACCTAGAAGAGCCGCTGCTTGCCATTTATGCTGCTTCGGATTTGGCCAAAATAAAGGATAACTTTTTTAAGGATAAACGCTCTTTAAGGCAATTCTTGCACACGGCAAACCATACAAACATTGCAGCAAGAAACACACAAGTAATAAAGAGTTTTGATACCCCAAATGATCGTTTAAACTTTAAGGGACAAGCCTAATGTTAATTTACCAACAAACGCTTTATTTGAAAACCTTGTTCGGTTCGAACCGAAATAAAATATAAACCTGTTTGAGTTAAGGTGCATTGAAAAGGCAAACCATGCTCGGCAAGCCCTTCAAAAGCTAGCTGTCCCAGGCTATTGTAAATTTGAATTTGCGCAGTTTGATCGCATTGAATCAAGATTTTTTCGTTGGCCTTTACCGGATTTGGAAACACGTTTGTGCCCGAGTTTAAACTCAATTCTTTTACACCAGCCGGCAAAACATAGGTGGTAAAAGTATCTACCACACCAAAGGGCGCACAGGTATTTGCTGCCGTAAAAGCCTTTACACGCCAAGCATACGGCCATTCGCCATACAGTTGAACCAGGGCACTGGTATCGTAAATTAACTGATCAACATTGAGGTAATTCCAATCGCCAAAGCGCGCAATTTGCAAATGATAGGCAAAGGCGCCTTCCACCGCTTGCCATTTAAACATCACATTTTGGGCATTTACTTTGCTTTGATTGGGTGTTGGAAAAACCTTTATTGGATTGGCCAAAACCCTTGTATCTGCTATGCCTTTGGCAATGTTTCTACTTTGCAAATCTGATTGCATGGCTTGCATTTGTTCTTGGCTGAACCTAGACTGACAATTGTCTGAAGAGTAGCTCATATACATGGAACTATCTGGCTTAAAACTAATGCCATTGGGATCCTTTAAAGTCCACGATAGCGGGCATCCCCAGCGTTGAGAAACATAATCGGCTTTGGTATCACAAAATCCATCGCCCGCATTGCGGCAATTGGTCTGATCCAATTTTTCGATATTGGAAGGAACATTATCGCCCTCCCAACCATAGAAAGTATGCGGTAAACCAAAGAAATGTCCGAGCTCATGGGTAAGGGTGGTGGCATTGGTTCCCTGACAAGAATTTTTGATAAACACCACATCCACGCCACCAAAATAAACGCCACACCACTGCATACCGGCTCCGTGAAAAAACACATTTACCGCCCCATTTAATTTATAATTGCCCGACCTGGTCCAAATGGCATCGCTGCTTCCAACATATAGCTCATCGTCGTTAATATAACTAACTTGACCTGCCAAATAAAAATGAAACCCTGTGGGAATAAAACGCTCATTTAGCTCGCACAGGGTGTTCATAATTTGGTGAGTTTGGTAGTACCCCACTCCTTTTGAATTGCCAATTATGTGTATCTTAAAAGGCACATATTGAATGGCCTTTTTACCTAAAAAAGGTCCGTTTAAGTCGAGTTTTTGTTGAAAAACCTTAAGTTTTTGTAATTGTTCCGAAGTTTGTTGCGTGGGACAATAAATATCCTGGGCAAATAATTTAGCTGTTAACAAACTAAAAAACAGAAAGATAAAGTATTTAAATTGCATCGATTCAAACATAAAACAATTGTGTGAACAATTTCATGGTAGAGAAAACTTTTTTAATGGTGTGGCTTTTTTACTTTTGCGCAGCAATTTAAAAAAAAATGAAGAACATAACTGTTATAGGATCTGGAACCATGGGCAACGGTATTGCTCATGTGTTTGCGCAAAACAATTACAAGGTAAATTTAATTGATGTAAACGAAGCGCAATTAAAAAAAGCCATCGAAACCATTGGTAAAAATTTGGATAGAATGGTAACCAAAGGCAGCATTAGCGAAGAAGCTAAAACGGCAACTTTGGCAAACATCACCACTTTTACTAGCTTAAAAGAGGCAAGCGCAAATGCCGATTTAATTGTTGAAGCAGCAAGCGAAAACATCAACATCAAATTGGATATTTTTAAGCAAATAGATGAGTATGCACCAGCTCATTGCATCTTGGCATCTAATACTTCTTCTATTTCAATTACTAAGATTGCCAGCGTTACCAAACGTCCAGAGCAAGTAATTGGCATGCACTTTATGAACCCAGTTCCAGTAATGAAATTGGTGGAGATAATTAACGGCTACAAAACTTCAAAAGAAGTAAGCAATGCTGTGGTAGAATTATCGAAAGCCATTGGTAAAACTCCTGCTATTGCCAACGATTACGCAGGATTTATTGCCAACCGCATTTTAATGCCTATGATTAACGAGGCCATCATTTGCTTACAAAGCGGTGTGGGTTCGGCAGAATCTATTGATACGGTAATGAAATTGGGTATGGCGCATCCAATGGGGCCTTTGCAATTGGCAGATTTCATTGGCCTAGACGTTTGTCTTGCCATTATGAATGTGTTATATGATGGCTTGGGCGATTCAAAATATGCTCCTAGTCCGCTTTTGGTAAACATGGTTACCGCCGGCATTTTAGGTGTAAAATCTGGCGAAGGCTTTTATGTTTACACGCCGGGTTCTAAGGAATTGGTGGTTTCTCCGAGATTCAATTAGCGTGTAGTTATGAATTATGAATTTTGAACCAAAAACTAATAATTCATAACTCATAACTCATAACTCATAATTCAAAAAAAATCCTTTGCAGAAATGTCGGTTTGAACCAACAAATTTGCAAAGGATTTTTTTGTGTACCTAATTAAGTAAAAACGAAATACCAATACTTTGGTTCAGCAAATGCCTGCTGTTTGTGAAAATAAAACTCATGTCCGTATTGTAATATATATTGGTGTATTCTGGGGAGCTTCCATTATACTTATAGGTGCTTACACCTATGTAAGCACTGGCAATAGAAACGCTGGTACGTAAAATAATTTTAGGTGTTACCCAATAATACAATCCAAGGTTTAAACTAGCGTAAATGTTGCCAAAGCCATTCTTGCCCTTACTCCATAACTCGTTGTAACCATCGGAAGAATCTTTGATAAAATTAGAATTTCCTAAGCCCAAAAGTACATTGGTATGTTGCATTAAATCGCATCCAAATTTCTTGCCTATGGGTATAATCCACCTAAATGATTTGCCAGACCCTAAGCTAAAATTCTGACTCCTACTTTTAAATTTTTCATAACTCCTATTTAGGCTATCTATTCTTTTGTTATCTTCCAAACTCATCCTATAATATAGAAAAAAATTATACCCTGTAGCATAGGTATTGCTAATCAATTTCTCTAGGCCAAATGAATTACTGATGTTAAAATCTGTACGTTGGTTTTCATCAGAAAAAGTACCATTGCTGTTTCTAAAATAGCTGTCGCCAGTATATTTATTTCCATAACTGCCCATCACTGTAAAACCCACTATCCTTTGTTGCGCAGCAAACTGCCCAAACAAAGGCTGCAAGGCAAACAACAGCAGTATCAACATCCAAAAATTCTTCTTTACGTGGCACATTGGTTCAGACCAAATTATGGAAATAAATAACTAAGCCTAAATTGAATATTGGCAAGCTGAATAGTTCCTGGAAGTAGTCCGCTAAAACTGACATTTTTGCTCGCTTGTTGCCTATTAGTTAAAGGAATATTTGGATTATTTTGCAAATCAATATAACTAAAAGTAACCCAATCTATTGAGGCCTGAACCCATAACTTATCGAAAAATAAATAATAAATTCCAGGAGAAACCTTGGCATTTACGATGTTTATTTTTTGCAAATATTCATCGGCATTGGAAATGTTTTTATTATTGGCCGACTGACCTTTTCTAAAGCTCAATTCATTGCCAAGAAAGAGTCCCCATTGATCGCTCATAGGATGAAAAAAGTTATATCCCAATCCCACGCCAAGCGTATAACTTTTAGCCTGACCCAATATATCGCTAGTGCCCAAAGAACCTAGTACAAAGAGGTTTACGCTCTGCTTATTGCTAACAAATTTGCCTAGGCCCACTTGCGAAAGAGGCAAATTAGAACTAACGTTGCCAGAAGAATTCGCCGCGTTCACACTAAGGTTGCCAGAGGTTTGTAACGACATACTTGCCTGCAAATAATACCTGCCCTTTTTAAGCTGAGCTTGCACGCAAAGCGGCAACAAAATAACCAACAAAAGAAGCTTGTTCATAGCTATAATATTCAAAATTTGATGGATGAAAGTTATGCATAAAATATGTTTATTTGTATAATGAGAGGAACAAAAATAAATAATGCTAACTAACGCAAACCAAATGGTTATTTTGTTTTAAGAGCGGCATTTACGCCATTGATTTGGAATAATTATAAAGAGGAGCTCATACCTGCCGTTGAATTTGCAATTGGATTTTGCTTGTAAAAATTGAATTGGTTCGAACCAAAAAAAACGGAAACAATTTAGGCAGATGGATGGAACGAAAGTTATGGGCAAGCATTTAGTAGACAAACTAGTCTTAATTAATTTTTATACCAATAGTGGGTATATTTATCTTCAAATTGAACCTAAAATGGCAAGAAATACATCCATACTTTTAGGCAATTATTTTGATAAATTAATTAGTGAGCAAGTAGAATCAGGAAGATTTTCATCGGCTAGTGAGGTAGAGAGAACTGCTTTGCATTTTTTTGAAGAAGAAGAAAATAAAAAAGTAACGCTGGTTAGAGAACTCCAGAAAGGCGAAAAATCGGGGTTTGTTCAAAAGTCAAGTCAACTATAATTTTTTATAACGTGATTGAACAGCAAAATAAAACTGAAATTATACGAGTTCTCCATCATCGAATGGACATTGAAAAAAGACTTGCCGAAATAAATAGTTGTACCTACGACTAAATAATTTTAAACACTTATAAAAAAAAATGAACAAAGTAAATTTCAAACAATCGACCACTGCTGGAGCAACTGCAGCAGCAGTAGCCGCTGTTATGAATGCCATTATATTTTAAATTTTCCAAGCTACAGGAACATTAATCGACACCATTTTTGTACTACCCAATACACCTTTAACAATTGTACCGGTGGTTATTTAGAGCATAGTGCCCACATTAATAGCAAGCATGGTATTCTTTTTATTGGAAAAATTCACCAATAATGGCTTTAAAATCTTTGGTATTATTTCCATCGTTTTAGGGCTGGCCTCATTATCTAGTAAGTTTATGCAGATACCAAGCGTTACAACAGGATTTGCCATCATATTAGATCTAATGCATGTGGTTATAGTGGTAGCTTTACTTTTTTTCATTAATAAAGCTGTGAAGGCTAATAAGTAAATTGCTTTAAAAAACTAGGTTTTGGGATGCACCTACAACCAAATATGGAGATAACAACTATTCCTATATAGATTGATCCATCGCATAATGTTGGTATTGTTGTTTTACTTTCATAATTTTACCTTTTAGTAAAGAAACGCTGTATAATATCTTTGTGCACACAAAACCTTTTTAGTGAAGCATTCCTTCCCTTTAATTATTTTGTATTGGCTAGAACCGAAAAAAGAAAAAAATGGAAACAATTTGGGCAGATAGATGGAACGAAAGATATAGCAAAGCTGATTTTGCTTATGGGGTGCTACCTAACGAATATCTTAAGAAACAATTAGACAAGTTAAACCTTGGCAAAATTCTTTTTGCGGCAGAGGGTGAAGGGAGGAATGCCGTGTATGCTGCAAAATTGGGATGGGCAGTTTCTGCTTTTGATATAAGTAAGGAAGGGCAAAAAAAAGCCCTGCAATTAGCAGAAACAAATAAGACAACTATTGACTACCGAGTTGGCGAAATACAAACGCTGAATTTTGAGGAAGAACAGTTTGATGCCATTGCACTTATTTTTGCGCATTTTCCGGCAGAAATTAAATCGAGCTGCCACAAAATATTGGATAAATTTCTGCGAAAAGGTGGGGTAATTATTTTTGAAGCATTTAGCAAAAATCACCTCCAATATAACTCAAAAAACGAAAAGGTGGGTGGACCCAAAGACCTTGGCTCCTTGTTTTCAATAGAAGAAATAAAAACAGACTTTCCCAACTATGACTTTGAGGAATTGGTAGAAATGGAAATTGAACTCAATGAAGGGCTATTTCATAACGGCCTAGGATCTGTTATTAGATTTGTAGGACGAAAGAAATAATCCAAATGCTGGTCATAAAAACTTACAAATTAATTCTGTAAGCTTGTGTTAAACAATATGGAAATGTGTGTTTCTAATTTGAAAACTAATTTAATCAATAAAATAGCTTGATTGAATGAGGTTCGGATTATCGAAGAAATTAAAATGCTACTAGATTTTGAATTGGAAGAAAAAGTCTTTGAGTTACCTAATGCCCAAAATGAGAGAATATCAAAAGCAAAAGACGAATTTTTAAATTCTCAAACTTTATCAGGGGAAGCTGCAAATTCTGAGATCGAATAATAACTAGGAGAAAAATAATTTGGACCATTGGCGCAAATATTGAAAGATAGAAAATATTATTGGATCGGATTAAGCGCACAATGACTAAAAGATGCAGCATAAAGCTTAACAATCTTTTTAAGGAAGCCATAAAATTAGCTCCAGATTTTCCTGAATCGGTAAGGAAAACAAATTTAAATAATACAAGAGTTAAAATTGCAAGAGATTACTTAATTTCCTACGATTTTAACCCAAAAGAAATGATTATTCTTTCTATCTGGGATGCTAACCAAAACGAAAAAAAAGTTCTGTAGACTATACATAAATTAAGTCTCCAAAACGAATTATTAATTCCAAACAATAATTTATGTTTCTTTGCATAGCACATGATTATTACGGAGCTTACAGTCGCAAAAGGAATATTGGATCAGGGCAAATTGCTTGCTATACCCACAGAAACGGTGTATGGTTTGGCTGCCAACGCCTTTGATGGTAGCGCCATTGCCCAAATTTATGCCGTAAAAAATAGGCCGCAATTTAACCCCCTCATCTTGCACAGCAACTCCCTAGAACGCTTTCAATCCTGGGGCATTCATCTCCCAAAGGAGGCGCTAAAATTGGCTCAGACATACTCCCCTGGTCCCATCACTTTTGTGGTGCCAAAATCGAACCGCATTCCAGATATTGTTACAGCCGGACATTCAACAGTGGCTATTAGAATTCCAAACCATGAGCTTACTTTAGCTTTGCTGCAAATGCTCAACTACCCTTTGGCCGCGCCAAGTGCCAACCTATCGGGGACCGTTAGTCCAACCACCGCCCAACATGTAGCGCAACAATTGGGACACCTAATTGAAGGCGTTTTAGAGGGCGGCCCTTGCCAAATTGGACTAGAAAGCACCATTGTATCGTTTGTGAACGAAAAGCCGCAATTGCTGCGCTTAGGAGGCCTTTCTGTAGAAGCCATAGAATCTGTTCTCGGTCTGAACCTAAACTTAAATGCAATCATCAACAACGAAAATCCACAAGCGCCCGGCATGCTAAGCAAACACTATGCGCCAGCCATTAAATTGCGCATAGGCAAACCCCAAGATTTTTCTAATGCATACAGTTTCGCAGAAATGGCCTACATTGCCTTTAACGAGCCACATCCGCAAATACCCTTATCGCAACAATTTATTTTATCGCCAAAAGGCAACTTAGTCGAGGCTGCACAAAAGCTATTCGCCGCCCTCAAACAAGCCGATCAACTCCCCGTAAAAATCATTGTGGCAGCGCTATTCCCCAACGAGCACCTTGGCAGAGCCATCAACGACCGCCTCTCACGTGCAGCGCGAAATTGAGTTGGTAGCAGCAGGCTGTTAGCTAAAGGCTGTTGGCCCTTAGCCTTTAACTTTTTTTAAACTTATAGTTAATTTAACTAATGTTTCTGGGTTGATAAATGTTTGACAATCAACACATTATGCTTATAAGTAAAGTAGCAAAGTTGCATATAAGTTCCCATGTTTGTGTTAGTTAAGACATCAAAAACAAAAACTAATACAACCATGCTACAATTCAAATCTAATCATCGTTTCGATAAATTGCAAGAAATTTGTTTGAGTGAAA
>Ga0163151_10000711_pt1 | contig 57876 bp, 52 predicted proteins | sample OliLakLV19MP5IB2_FD_145596 | JGI IMG/M metagenome (GOLD analysis project Ga0163151, IMG submission 145596) | Freshwater microbial mat bacterial communities from Lake Vanda, McMurdo Dry Valleys, Antarctica - Oligotrophic Lake LV.19.MP5.IB-2 | ecosystem: Environmental > Aquatic > Freshwater >... | reverse complement strand
GAATTGTAGCATGGTTGTATTAGTTTTTGTTTTTGATGTCTTAACTAACACAAACATAGGAACTTATATGCAACTTTGCTACTTTACTTATCAACATAATGTGTTGATTGTCAAATATTTACCAACCCCGAAACTTTAGTTATTTAAAAAAATCACCCAAAATTGCCTCCAATTCTGGCGTACACATTCGAAGCATTCCAATCAATGTCATCGCCCAAAAGCATGCGCCTACCTGTTTTTTCTACTGCCACAAATCCAAGCTCCTGCAATAAAGTCAAACCAGCCAAATTTTGCGCTGGAATAACAGCCTTATCCATGGTGGCATATTTATACGCCATAAGAGCCAATCCTGCCTCCTCCAAATTGGCATAAATTAGTCCCTCCTTTAAACTAGGCAGGTAGAATCCATATACCACATTTTCCTTCACATAAATCTTTGCATCCTGCAAATAATCGCCAATCAAAGCCTCCCTTCCCTCGCCAGAAATATCCCTATCCAACTGGTACAAATCTTGCCTAAACCGCTCGTCAAAATTCACCACATGCACATTTTCTCTTGGCACAATATTGGGCACATCGCGCTTCAAAAAACGATATTCCATGACCTCCATAAACCCAGCTTTAAGGTATATAGGTTTTCCTAAATCGGTAGCAATAAGTAAAATTGACTTAATCGATTTTGCGTTTATTTGCGTAATAAGTTCTTTCACTATGGCCGAACAATCCCTTTGTTTCTGCTATGCGAAGCAACGATAATATGCGCCAACCAAGCAGAATTTTCAAACAAGATAGAAGTCCCAATACCAACAAGCTCGCCATCTAAACAAACCTTTATAGGAAAACAAAAAGGCGACAGCACATAAAACTCAAAATCGGGTATAATATCTGGCCAACCTTCTGGTTTAAGCGGCCCAATCTTGTGTAAATCCTCAGAAGTAAAACGTGAAATCTCCATTGTAGTAAGCAATATTTTAAGCAAGTAAAGATATACTCAATTGAACAAAAATCCTTCTTACGATTCAAGGGTTAGGATCAGCCCAATGTGAAAAGTGCTTCGTGAAAAGCGCATTAAAATAAATAAAATCATTTTTATTTGCTTCAAAATTATCATCGTCGAATTTATGTCGCAAAAAAGAGGATCCTTAATTAAAGTTGGGCATATTATTTTAAACAACTTCAGAAATTTAATAAGATTCATGGCCATTGCAATATACCATTTGAGTGGAAAGAGGACCCATAATTTGCCTATTGAACCCAAGTTCAACGGACCACAAAAGTTACCTTAACAAAAGTTTATTTTAGACTTTTACAGGAAATTAATTTCGAATGCAAATTTGAGGATACAAGCTGGGAGGCAATTTATAAACGCTTAAACAATTATTACAATACGCACTTTCATGTGATGATTGACACAAAAGAGGCAGAAAACGGCAAATTGAGACAATGGTTTTTAAGGCAAAAGTGGAATTATAACACGCTTGGAAAAGCAAGAAAGGATCTTATTGAATTCTTTATTCATAAAGTAGCCTTTTCTAGTTAGAGAGATTGGATATAGGAAATGTGCTTTAACGAATTGGTTCAATATAAAAATGAACATGGAAATTGTAAAGTACCTCAAACTTATAAATTAAACAAACAACTCGCAAGATGGGTATATAACACAAGGAGTAGACCGCAACAACAAAGTAAAGAACGGATAAAAAGATTAACCGAATTGGGCCTTGATTTTGGCAGAAGGGAGCCTACTTGGGAGCAAATGTATCAAAAACTATTAGCGTTTAAAAAGGAGTTTGGACAAACCTCTCCGAGCACAAAGGACTTTCTAGAGATTGGTTTTTGGGTTATTTCTTAAAGGGTTATAAATAACAAAAAAAATTATTAAAGGAGCGAAAAACCTATTTAATACAATTAATTTTAATTGGAAACCCATGCAATTGCGTTGGATTAAGCAATATGAGGGTTATAGAAAATTGTTTATAGAATACAATAAGAAAATACCCTACCATTTTATAAAGGAAACCAAATATGAGAGTTGGCTATATATACAAAGATTGTATTATGAAACAAACAAATTGACTGATAATTAAATTACTAAAAAAAGTCAATTTTACCCTCATTCGACGACCCGTTACAGGTTGGGATTTGATGCTAGAAGAATTGATACAATTTAAAAACGAGTATGGCCATTTTATGGTTTTTAAGAAGGATATTAAAAAGGATAATAAAAAGTTAGCGGCTTGGATAGATATCCAACGAAGGTATAGGAAGCAAGGTTTGCTTTCATCTGAAAAAATTGAAAAGTTGAATGCTATTTCATTTGTTTGGGATGGAGAATCGAATTATGAGCGAAAAGGGAATCCAAGCCCCAAAGAAGGCAGGGGTTTTAGGTAAGTAAAAGGCGTGGGCAAATGAGCGTGCGCTAGGTTTTTTAAAAAATTTGTCGGTTCGAACCGAAAAAAAATAAAACTAAACAACTGACTTACAATGTTTAAATTTTAGGAAGGCGATAAAACCACCTCAAAAAGGGCCTCACTAAAACAAAATAAATTGGGTGTATTTGTCCTTTTTTCTATTGCATAAAAATTTATCTTTGCGTTACTCAATTTTAATCCCAAAAAAAAAATGAAAATAGGAATCAATGGATTTGGCCGTATTGGTCGTTTGGTTTTTAGGGCTGCCATCAACAACCCTAAAGTTGAAATCGTTGGAATTAACGATTTAATCGATATTGATTACATGGCTTACATGTTAAAATACGATTCTACTCATGGAAGATTTAATGGCGACATCGCTGTTGAAGGCGGCAACTTAGTTGTAAATGGTAAAACAATTCGCGTTTCTGCGGAAAGAGATCCAGCCAATTTGAAATGGGACGCGATAGGTGCAGAGTATGTGGTTGAATCTACTGGCTTGTTCTTAACATTAGAATCGGCTGGAGCGCATATTAAAGCGGGTGCTAAACGTGTTATTATGAGCGCACCTGCAAAAGATGATACGCCTACGTTTGTAATGGGTGTGAACCAAGAGAAGTACACAGCAGATATGAACATCGTATCAAATGCATCTTGTACAACAAATTGTTTGGCGCCAATAGCCAAAGTATTGAATGATAATTTTGGAATCTTGGAAGGTTTAATGACTACGGTTCATGCAGTAACAGCTACTCAAAAGACGGTTGATAGTCCGTCTGCTAAAGACTGGAGAGGTGGCCGTGGAGCTTACCAAAACATCATTCCTTCTAGCACAGGTGCCGCAAAAGCGGTGGGTTTAGTAATTCCTGAATTAAAGGGAAAATTAACTGGAATGAGTTTCCGTGTTCCTACGCCAGATGTTTCTGTGGTTGATTTAACTTGTCGCTTAGTTAAAGGAGCAAGCTTCGAAACCATTAAAGCGGCAATGAAGCATGCTTCTGAAAACGAAATGAAGGGTATTCTTGGATACACCGAAGATGAGGTGGTGAGCACTGATTTCTTAGGAGATTCGCGTACTTCTATCTTTGATGCTAAGGCTGGAATTTCTTTGAATGATAACTTTGTGAAGGTTGTTTCGTGGTACGATAATGAGTGGGGTTATTCTAACAAGGTGGTGGATTTGATTTGCCACATGGATACGATTAAGTAGGCTTTGGGCTTTGGGCTTTGGGCTTTGGGCTTTGGGCTTTGGGCTTACAAAAAAAAAGGGGACTTTGGTCCTCTTTTTTTTTGGCTTTTTTTAGGGTTATTTTTAGGTCGATGGACCATCGACATAAACGCTCATAGCAAAAAAAGCACACTACTAAAGAACATAATAATGCGTGGAGGCAAAATAAAACCAGTCAAAAGCCAATAGCTAAAAGCTAACAAATAATTTTCTGGCATTGCTTTTGTATTACGGAAAACTATTATAATTTTACCTGCAAATATTAACACCACAACCATGAAAGCAAACATGAAAAGCCTGATACGTTCAGGAGCAATTTTAGGGATTTTTGTTATAGCAATGGCATCTTGCAAATCGAAGAAAAACGCAAGCACCCCTATTGAAAAAAGTACCGGAGCCGTTGAAATTACTGTTCCTTTTAGCACCAAAGAATTTTATTCCGACAAAGAAAACTTCCGCTCAAAAAGCAGTGGTAACAGTCCAGATTTGCAAACTGCCAAGAAAATTGCTTTGCAAAATGCCAAATCAGAAATGGCTGGTCTAATTCAAACTACCCTTAAAAAAGTAACTGATCAATATACCAAACAAGTCACCATAGGCAACCAAACCGAATTCAATAACAAGTTTGAAGAATTGGCCCGCGAGGTAACCAATCAAGAATTGGTGGATGTAAAGGTCTTGGGCGAAAAGTTATTTAAAGAGCCAAACAGTTCTTATACTTATTGGATTGCTTTAGAAGCCAACAAGCAAGCTGTTTTAAACGGCATTGATAAAGGTATTGCCAACAACAAAAAGATTGAGCAAGATTATGATAAGAAAAAGTTTGAAGAAATCTTTAATGCCGAAATGGATAAATTGGCCAAAGAAAGAAACGGTAACTAAGACCAATATAACAAAACAATCATATTACTTCATTCAAATTTGTAGAAAAAACAGTTTGAATGAAGTAATGTAAATTATTGAAAGACAATGCGTTTAGCGTGTTTATGCCAATTGTAATTACTAAATAGCCCAATGCTATTTAGTAATTTTACAGTGGTAAATGCCGATATAACAACATAATAGTACAAGGTGATATTTGTAGAAATTGGACCTATATATATATTGAATAATCTGTATTTCTTGGGGACAGAATCACCATGCTAGGCAATAAAAGGAATTAAGATTAATTATGGGTTCTTCGCTTAAGCCAAATAAACAAAACGCAATGCTTGCATCGCTTAAACCTAATAAACAAAGCTTAATGCTTGTTTCGCTTAAACCTAATAAAAAAAACGCAATGCTTGTTTCGCTTAAGCCTAATAAACAAAAAGCAATGCTTGTTTCGCTTAAACCTAATAAACAAAACGCAATGCTTGCATCGCTTAAACCTAATAAACAAAACGCAATGCTTGTTTTGCTTTAGCCTAATAAACAAAACGCAATGCTTGTTTCGCTTAAGCCTAATAAACAAAGCTTAATGCTTGCATCGCTTAAGCCTAATAAACAAAACGCAATGCTTGTTTCGCTTAAACCTAATAAACAAAGCTTAATGCTTGTTTCGCTTAAACCTAATAAACAAAACGCAATGCTTGTTTCGCTTAAGCCTAATAAACAAAGCGCAATGCTTGTTTCGCTTAAACCTAATAAACAAAACGCAATGCTTACATCGCTTAAACCTAATAAACAAAACGCAATCTTGGTGGCTTTTTGTAAGTCTTATAAAACCATATCTTATCTAAATTAACAAAACGCAATCTTGGTGGCTTCTTGTAGGTCTTATAAAAACATAGCTGACAATAATAAACAAAACGCAATCTTTGTTACCTCCATAAAGTCGAAAAACAAAACTAAATACCCCAAGAAAAAAGAAAATGAAAAGCCTTAGCCACATAAAATTACTGCTACTTTTGCTCTCCTTGCTGGGACTAAGTTGTGGTGCGAGCAAGGTGAGTGATGCGGTTAGCAGCAAAAAAAAGCCTCAGTGGGTGCAACAAAGGCCTACCAATACACAATTTTATATTGGCATTGGGTATGCCAGTAAGATTAGCAATGCGGGCGACTTTCAGCGGGTTGCTAAAAAGTATGCTTTGGATGATATGATGGGCGAGATTAAGGTAACTGTCTCTAGCAATTCTGTTTTATCGCAGCAACAAAATAACCAAAATTTTAATCAGCAATTTTTCTCCGATACGCGTATGGTGGCATCGGAAACGATGGAAGGTTACCAGGTTTTGGATAGCTGGGAAAACAAGGAAGAATATTGGATTTATTATCGCTTAAGCAAGGCCGACTTTGAGGCTTACAAGCGCAAGAAAATATACGAGGCCACTCAAAAGGCTTTAGACTTTATGTACCGGGCAGATAAGATGAGTCTGAAGCAAGACTATGTATCCATTTTTAAATTGCGGGTGAGGGCTGCGGCTAGTTTGCAGAATTATTTAAATGAATCGATAGAAACAGAATACTATGGTAAGAATGTATTCTTACTCAATGAAATCTTATCGCAGTTGCAAGACCAGTTGTATATGATTCGGTTTAGCACGCCGCAAACATCCATCAACGTTACAGCAGGCAAGGCTTTGGATCGGCCCATAGAAGCCAGTGCTGCGGTTAAAACCAAGGATTCTTTGATGGCGGTATTGGCCTATTTACCACTTAAAGCAGAGGGCAACGGACTAAAATTTAAGGGCACTGCACAAACCGAAACACAGGGCGATGGGGTGGCGCAATTTTCTATTAACAGCATTCAAAGTACAGATGCCATTCAGGTTTTGCGCATTAAAACAGACATCGATAAATTGTTGCTTGCCGATAGTCTCATTAGCAGCATGCGCAAACTCATTGTAAACCTGGAAGGGCCGGTTATTAATATAAGAATGAAGGTTGAACCCATTAAATTATTTATACAATCGAAAGAACGCAATTTGGATCAGCCCATGGCCTACCCTATTTTGGAGCCTGCTTTAAAGAAAAAATTGATGGCGCAAGGTTGCTTGTTTGTTGACAAAAAACAGCAGGCAGATTATGTGTTGGTGATAGAGGCAAACACCAAAGACCAAGGCGTAATGTGGGGAAATATGTTGCGTGCGAGCATTGAAATGAACATTGTATTATTGGATGCAACATCGAATAATGAGCTTATGCACGATGCTTTGAGCGATATAGTTGGCTATCAAACTACCAAGGAAAAGGCCGGTGTTGAGGCCTATTTATCCATGCGTTCGGAAATGATGAAAAAGTCTTATCCCGCTATCTACGAAAAACTTTTTCCAGAAAATTATTGACCCTAATTTAGGCGGCATTTAATAGCCATTGCAATTATTGCCTTTACCATATTAAAGTCAAATTGCATTTTGCACTAATTTAATATAAGCAATAGAATGATTTCAAAATGCAGTTTTTGGCGTAATAGAATTATCTTAATGTTACAGTCCCTTTAGTTCTTTAAACTTTACGGCTTGCCTGCGACTAACTTCAATTTTAGAACCGTCTTTAAGGTAAAATAGAAAGCCAGAATTAAAGAATGGCTCTATTTTTTCGAGAAAATTTAGGTTGATAATTTGTTGCCTATTTGCCCTAAAAAATATTTCATCGCTAAGGCGTTCGTCTAAGGAATTTAGGGTGCGGTGTATGAGGGGTTGGTATTTATCGAAATGTATTTTGGCATAATTTCCGGCCGACTCAATAAGGCGAATGTCCTCCAATTGCACATACCAACATTTGTCGCCATCGCGCAAGAAAACTTTTTCATTGGCACCTAATCTTATCCTTAATTTTTCTGATTTTAACTCCTCTATTTGCCTTTTTGCTTTGGCAATGGCTTCTCCTAACCTAGGGCTTTCTATGGGCTTTAGCAGATAGTCGAGCGCATTTACCTCAAAGGCCTTGATGGCAAATTCATCGTAGGCGGTGGTAAAAATTATGGCAGGCGTTTCAATGAGGTCTTCCAATAAATCGAAACCTGTTTTCTCGGGCATTTGAATATCGAGAAACACCAATTGCGGCTTTTGTTTATCTATAATATCCAAGGCCTCCTCTACATTAGATGCTTCGGCAATAATTTGAATTTCTGGAAATTCTTTCAAAAGATTTTTCAAGCCTTCTCTGGCCAATCTTTCATCGTCGACAATTAATGTTTGTATCATAATGGAATGTCTATTTGCGTAATTACTTGGTGATCGTTATAATTTTCAATGGAGAAAGCAGCATGACTTTCGTAAAGAATAGCTAATCGCTCGCGGGTATTTTCTATGCCAAAACCACGGTCTAATTTATCGGGGATATATTGCCCAGTATTAATAATTTCGATGTGCAAATGAAACTGGGTAAGCATGGCCGAAATTGAAATTTGTCCGCCATTTTTATTCTTAGAAATGCCATGTTTAACGGCATTTTCCACCAATGTTTGCAGCATCATTGGCGGCAATTTAGCGGTGAAAGCCCGCTCCTCAATTTTACCATCTACCTGTAATCTTTGGTCGAACCGAATTCTTTCGATAGCCAAATAATCTTCTACGGTTTGCATTTCTTGTCTGAGTGTAACTGTTTTTTCTCTGCTCATTTGCAGCGAGCTTCTTAACAAACTGCTTAATTTGGTAATAGCCACTTTAGACAAGGTAGGATCAATATCTACCAAGGTTCTGATGCTATTTAGGGAGTTAAACAAGAAATGCGGATTGAGTTGGGTTTTAAGATTTTGGTATTGGTTTTCTTTAATAATGGCCTGCAGTTGGTACTTTGCTTTTTCGGCTTCTAGAGAACGCTCCCAGTATTGAAACAGGTGATAAACGAGGGCCCATAACAAAATATATTTACTCCAATTAAAGAGGTAATTAAAAATAAGAATGGCATCTACCGGCAATTCGTTCATGAGCGGTACGGTTAGCCTATCGAGGTAAATATTAAGGAGTGTAAGCAAGAAAGAAACCAGCACAACACCCAAAATTGCGCGTGGTACCAGAGATTTCATGGGCAGGTTGATCCAACTGCTGCGAATGATAAATAATCGGTACAGGTGCGTTAAAACTATTCCCGCAAAGAAGTTTATGACTACATTTAAAACCAGCAAATGGTTAAACCCATATAGGTTGCCATAGCCAATAAACTCCAGAAGAATAAAGAGGAGCCATCCACCAATTTGACAAATCCAATACAGGGTATTTTTTTTCATTGAGGTAAAGGTAGAATTTTGAGCTTACAAAAAAACTACTCCTTACACAAAAGGTCGAACACAAAAATAAAAGCGCAAAATGGGGGGTTGGAATTAATTTTTGATTGAAAAACGAAACCTATAAATCAGAAATATTTTGTTGGGATAGCTGTTAAAAAGGAAATTATCAAATCCATTTTTTTGACCAAAACATTATAGCTTTCGCCAAGTTAATTCAAAATAATACCTATACGCAAATAATGTATCCAAATGTGAGTACAGGTGTTAAGTACCAGTAAATTGGGGGTTATTCAAATCTTGATTATAATGCCACGGTTCCACGCTAAAAGCTGTTGGGAATTTGAACCTTAAATCTTTCCATGAAGCGAAATGTAAATATTTAAAAAAGATTTCAATTACCACTTCAGCCCCAATTGATTTTTGCGTATGTAAGTATCCGTTATAATATGTTATTTATCTGTCTTTTATATTAATGATTTCTATGATTTCTATTGCAAGACCAAAATTTAATTTTTAATAATCTTTGTTGCCAAAGAGTTACCATATTTAGGTAGTATATAGTAGATTGTGTAAACTGTTTTAGCGTTATCAAGATAGCTATGGAAGCATCTTTAGCTGCCCAAAAGCATTTGCAAAAATGAAAAAAGAAATTACTAAAAAAATTGGGTTAAGCTAGTTTAAGCTAATTGAATCTGGTTGAAATTGGTTGAGGGTTTTTCATCAGGTAATTTATTTTATAGCTCGTTTATCAAAGTTAATTACAATTATTTGAGCATTTCAAATAAATGAACATTTATTTGAATTATCCCAATATAATAGCCGCTTATCAGATAAAGTTTTATACCAATCAGACAAAATATATTGTCCAATTTCGACAAATATCTCATTATACTATTATTTCGTTAAAGTGCGAGACATTTTATGCGCAAGCTATTTTTACGCGGTGTGGGTTCAGACCGAAACGAGCGCGCAAACGGGAAAATGTTGCAAAAAAAAAGACCGCATACCTAGTGAGGCAGCGGTCTTTTTAATTTTATGGGAAAGCAATTAAGCTAGAACGATTACTTTGTTATTGAGTACTTCAACCACACCACCATTTACCTCAAACTCTTGTTTACCGTTTTTGTCATTAACCACAATCATGCCTTTATCTAGGCTAGAAATTAAAGCGGCGTGACCTTTTAGGATCTGGAATTGCCCAGCGCTTCCTGGCAAAGTTACACCTTCAATCTCTCCACTGTAAAGGGTTTTATCTGCTGTAATGATATCTAATTGCATGCTATTTTTTGAATTAATCTAAATGAATTAATTATTTACTTCGGCCAACAATTTTTCTCCTTTGGCAATGGCATCTTCGATGTTACCAACTAAGTTAAATGCCGATTCTGGATACTGATCTACCTTACCATCCATAATCATGTTGAAGCCTTTGATGGTATCTTCAATTGTCACCAAAACACCTTTTAAGCCAGTAAATTGTTCTGCTACGTGGAATGGCTGCGATAAGAAACGTTGCACACGGCGAGCGCGAGAAACAACCAATTTATCTTCTTCGCTTAATTCGTCCATGCCAAGGATAGCGATGATATCTTGCAATTCTTTGTAGCGTTGTAAAATTGATTTAACACGTTGTGCGCAGTTGTAATGTGCATCGCCAACCACTGCTGCTGTTAAGATGCGAGAAGTTGAATCTAATGGATCTACCGCAGGATAGATACCCAACTCAGAGATTTTACGGTTTAATACCGTGGTAGCATCCAAGTGAGCAAATGTTGTGGCAGGCGCTGGATCTGTTAAGTCATCTGCAGGTACATATACGGCCTGAACCGATGTAATTGACCCACGTTTTGTTGAGGTAATACGTTCTTGCATGGCGCCCATTTCTGAGGCCAAAGTTGGTTGGTAACCTACCGCAGAAGGCATACGCCCTAAAAGTGCTGATACTTCTGAACCTGCTTGCGTAAAACGGAAAATGTTATCTACGAAGAAAAGAATATCTCTACCGCCCGATTTCTCATCACCATCGCGGAAGTATTCTGCCATGGTTAGTCCAGACAAAGCCACACGAGCACGTGCTCCAGGAGGCTCATTCATTTGACCAAAAACAAGGGTTGCTTGCGACTTTGCTAATTCATCGTAATCTACTTTAGATAAATCCCATCCACCTTCTTCCATGCTGTGTTTAAACTCAGCACCATATTTAATTACATCCGATTCGATAAACTCACGTAACAAGTCGTTTCCTTCACGCGTACGCTCGCCCACACCAGCAAAAACCGACATACCTTCATAAGCCTTGGCAATGTTATTTACCAATTCCATAATCAATACCGTTTTACCAACACCAGCACCACCGAACAAACCAATCTTACCACCTTTTACGTATGGCTCAATTAAGTCTATTACCTTAATACCAGTATATAATGGCTCAGAGGTGGTAGACAAATCTTCGAATTTTGGTGCTTCGCGGTGAATTGACCTAGGGCCTTCGCTTTTAATGGCTTTCATGCCATCAATTGCCTCGCCCACCACATTGAATAAGCGACCTCTAATATCTTCGCCAGTAGGCATTGAAATGGGGGCTTCGGTTGAAACCACTTCCATTCCACGAACGAGCCCATCGGTACTATCCATTGCGATGGTTCTAACCATACTTTCACCTAAGTGCTTTTGACACTCTAAAATAATGCGGGTTCCATCGGCTTTATCGACATAAAGAGCATCGTAAATTTTAGGTAGCTTGCTGTCTGCGTTAGCAAAGCTAACGTCTACAACCGGACCAATTACCTGGGCTATAACACCTGATTTTGACATAGTTAAGTTTTTTTTACGTATAAAAAGTGCTGCAAATTTATTCTTTTACAACGAATTTCAAACCTAAAGCAGAAAAAAATATAATAAATATAGCCGTAGATTTTATCATAAATACGAATCTCAACTCTATGTAATATGTCCTAACAGCTCTTGGGTTCACAATTTTATGAAGATTGAGGAGGGCAAAATGATGGGGCAATGGGAGTTGTAGAAGGAAACTAATAATGCAGTGTTTTTGGCAATTGAAAATACACCGTTTTAGGCAACAATGGTATAGAGTTTTCGCCAATAGGAATTCAAAGTCTTGATTCTAATCAAATTTTAATAGGAGGTTTTTCTAATGGATTCGGAATATTAAATGATTCTTTTAATTTGATAGGCGTGAATCCAGAAAGTCTTAGCAGTTATTACCCAAAATCCAACAGCAATCCATTATACAAATGGAACAGTAAAATATATGGATTTGAAATAATGAATTATGGGGAAACTAAATAATCATTTATTTATCTCCTATTCAAATTCTAGTGGTTTACATGTAATTTGTTTAGACTCCTTGCTAAATATTCTTTGGCAAAAATCAATAATTATGTACAATAGTTATAATTTCCATAGTTTGATTGCAAGCAACGATGGGGGGTGTTTGCTTACTGGCTGGTATGGATACTATTCTAGCATTGGCGCTCCAATGCCATTAATGGCGGTTAAACCAGATAAAAATTGAAACTTTTACTAAGTCTTGTTATGACTTTGTAAGGTATGATTTACTTGGAAATAAGGTATATGAAAATAGCTTTTGCGGGCAATTAGCCAACTTTAACGTAAGCCGAATTCAGGTTGGGATATACTTGTATGTGATAAAATCCGACCAAGAGAAAGTATTTTCAGGTAAATTGGTTCGAACCGAATAATTATTCTGAAAAATTAATGCGGTGGCAAAATTTTAATTTGGCTCAGATTTAAATGGAAAAACGTTATTCTACTAACTAAACAGTGCCTTGAGTTCTGTGGCGTCTTCTGGTTTCATTTTACCGGCCAAAATTAGGCGAAGCTGTCTGCGTCGTAGGGCTCCATCAAAGCGTTTTATTTCTTCTTCGGTTTCTGGCTCTAGCGATGGTACCGCTAAAGGAGAGCCATTTCTGTCTAAAGCCACAAAAGTATAGTAGGCTTCATTGCTTAAAAAGCTTTCGCCAGTAGGGATGTTCTCTGCCCAAACTTTAATGTAAACTTCCATAGAAGTGTTAAAAGAACGAGAAACTTCCGCTTGTAAGGTTACAACATCGCCCAATTTAATAGATTTGGCAAAGCTTACACTGTCAACAGAGGCTGTTACAACGGTTTTTCCTGAATGTTTTTGAGCCGCAATGGCTGCGGCAATATCCATCCAATGCAAAAGCATCCCTCCCATTAAGTTATGCAAGGTATTGGTATCATTGGGCAATACCATTTCGTTCATAATGGTTCTTGAATGGGATGGTTTTTTAATATTTGCTTGTGTCATGTTGTTATATTGTGGTTTCAAAGATAAACAAGTAGGGAGGAAAAAGGTTCAGAAATAAGCACTTAAAAAACGCATTATTATTTCTGATGGTAAATAAACTTGGGATTGAGAGAATAACACAAGTAGAGAAGCCTGTTTTTTTTATAGCATTAGCAACATTTAACAAAGTCGCTATTTTATAAAATGGAATTTTAAACAAACAAGATCAACTGAACTTTTAATAGGCAAGAAAAACAGAAAAAGTAGACAGTAGGGGTTAAAGGTTTTATTTAATTGAAAAAGATTTAACAGTAGGAAATGGAAATAATCGTATTATTGATTGGATTTAGAAAATTGAATAGATATATTAATTTAAAATTTTTAGAGTGTATTTAGCTTGCTAAATTGACATATTAAAAAGTTGGTTATTGGCATTGGATTCCTAATTCACATCCTCAATATTAGAGGATTTAATCTTACAGTTAAAATAATTATTAGCATCTTGGATAAAAGGATATAAAATGCTAGAATATTAATTTAATAAAAATAAAAATGGAAAAAATTATACAAAATGGAAAAAACATTTAACAGCACAAGCAAGCCTATAGTTTTGGAACGGACATTGACTTCTATATCCTTACTTTTTTTCCTCTGCTTTTCCTCTTTTGCCCAGCCAACCATAACAAATTTTGCACCAGCTTTGGGTCCTATAGGTACCACGGTCACAATAACTGGCACCAACTTTAACACAACACTTGCTAACAATATCGTGTTTTTTGGAGCAACAAAGGCCATATTGACTTCCGGCAGTACAACCTCGTTAACATTAGCTGTTCCTGTAGGTGCTTCATACCAGCCAATTTCTGTTACTAACCTAAGCACAGGTTTAACCGCTTACTCCGCAAAACCATTTATAACCACCTTTGCCTGTGGCGGTTTAATTAATACATCTACTTTTGCTGGCAAAGTGGACAATACAACGGGAACACAACCTTACAGCGTTTCAACAGGCGATTTTGATGGTGACGGCAAGCCGGACCTTGCTGTTGCGAATTATAATTCCAACACTGTTTCTGTATTCCGAAATACAGGCAGCAGCGGAACAATTTCCTATGCCGCGAAAGTGGATTTTACAACGGGAACAAATCCTATAAACCTTTCAATAGGCGATTTTGATGGTGACGGTAAGTTAGACCTTGCTGTTGCGAATCGAAATTCCTACACTGTCTCCGTATTCAGAAACACGGGCAGCAGCGGAACAATTTCCTTTGCCGCGAAAGTGGATTTTACAACGGGAACAAGTCCTCAAAGCGTTTCAACAGGTGATTTTGATGGTGACGGCAAGCCAGACCTTGCTGTTGCGAATTATAATTCCACCTCTGTTTCGGTATTGAGAAACACGGGCAGCAGCGGAACAATTTCCTTTGCCGCGAAAGTAGATTTTATAACGGGAGCTGGTCCTAGTAGCGTTTCAACAGGCGATTATGATGGAGACGGCAAGACAGACCTTGCTGTTGCGAATCAAGGTTCCAACACTGTTTCCGTTTTCAGAAACACAGGCAGCAGCGGAACAATTTCCTTTGCTGCGAAAGTTGATTTTACAACAGGAACACAACCTAAAAGCGTTTCAACAGGCGATTTTGATGGAGACGGCAAGACTGACCTTGCTGTTGCGAATTATAATTCTATAACTGTCTCCGTATTCAGAAACACGGGCAGCAACGGAACGATTTCCTTTGCCACGAAAGTGGACTTTATAACTGATGCATATCCAATAAGTGTTTCAGCAGGAGATTTTGATGGTGATGGTAAGCCCGACCTTGTTGTTGGCTCCAACACTGTTTCCGTATTCAGAAACACAGGCAACAGCGGAACAGTTTCCTTTGCTGCGAAAGTGGATTTTATAACGGGATCACCTACTCGCTGCGTTTCAACGGGCGATTTGGATGGAGACGGCAAGACAGACCTTGCTGTTGCGAATGACGGTAACAACACTGTTTCGGTATTCAGGAATTTAAATGGAATATGTTTCCCAACGATCACCTCTTTTACCCCAACTTCTGGTCTCGTTGGAACAACCGTAACCATTACCGGCACATACTTTAACGCAACCTTGGCTAACAACATCGTGTTCTTTGGCGCAACCAAAGCCACAGTGTCTGCCGGCAGCTCCACCTCGCTTACCGTTACTGTTCCCACAGGCGCATCTTACCAGCCTATTTCTGTTATTAATCTTACCACCGGTTTAACCGCTTATTCAGCAAAACCATTTATTACGACCTTTGCCTGTGGCGGTGAAATCAATTCTAATTCCTTTGCCACCAAAGTGGACCAAACAACGGGAGCAAATCCTTATAGCGTTTCAACAGGCGATTTTGATGGAGACGGCAAAACTGACCTTGCTGTTCATCGTGGGCCAATTTCCGTATTGAGAAACACAGACAGTACAGGAACAGTTTCCTTTACTTCCCCAGTGTATTTGGGAATGGGAAATGGTAGTATTAATCCCTATAGCATTTTAACAGCTGATTTTGATGGAGACGGCAAGCCAGACCTTGCTGCTACGAATGATGGCGCTGTTGCAGTATTAAGAAACACGTCTACCGCAGGAACAATTTCCTTTGCCTCAAGACTGGATTTTGGAACGAGTTCACAACCTCGTGGTGTTTCAACAGGCGATTTTGATGGAGACGGCAAGCCAGACCTTGCTGTTACTAATTATGACGGCAATTCTGTTTCCGTATTGCGAAACACCACCCCAGCAGGTATAGGAACAATTTCCTTTGCTTATAGAGTTGATTTTAATACGGGAACAAATCCTTTTAGTGTTTCAGCAGGCGATTTTGATGGAGACGGCAAAACAGACTTAGCTGTTACGAATAAAGGTTCCAACACTGTCTCCATATTCAGAAACACAAGCAGCAGCGGAACAATTTCATTTGCTGCGAAAGTGGATTACGCAACGGGAACACAACCTGTAAGCGTTTCAATAGGCGATTTGGATTTAGACGGTAAGCCCGATCTTGCTGTTGCGAATAATGGTTCAAATAGTGTTTCCGTATTCCGAAACACAGGCAGCAGCGGTACAATTTCCTTTGCCTCGAAAGTAGATTACGCTACGGGAACAGGTCCTCAAAGTGTTTCAATAGGCAATTTTGAAGGAGACGACAAGCCAGATTTAGCTGTTGCGAATTTGCTGTCATACACTGTTTCTGTATTCCGAAACACAGGCAGTAGCGGTACAATCTCTTTTGCCGCGAAAGTGGATTTTGCAACAGGAACAAGTCCTTACAGTGTTTCAACAGGCGATTTTAATAGAGACGGCAAAACAGACCTTGCTGTTGCCAATAGTAGTTCTAACGCTGTTTCCATAATAAGAAACACAGTATTAGTTCCAACTGTTACCGCCAATGCAACAGCAACAACAGTTTGTATAGACTCAAGTATTACTTTAACAGGAGGGGGGGCCAACACTTACGTTTGGACAGGTGGCGTAATTAATGGCGTTGCATTTGTTCCTCCAACAGGAACCACCACTTACACTGTTACAGGAACAGTTACTGCAACAGGATGTCAGAACACCGCAACAATAGCTATTACGGTTAATCTGCTTCCAACTGTTACCGCCAATGCAACGGCAACCACGGTATGCGCAGGAACAAGTATCACTTTAACTGGTACAGGTACAGCCAATAGTTATTCTTGGTCGGGTGGTGTAACTAATGGTGTGGCATTTGTTCCTCCAATAGGAACCACTAACTATACGGTTACAGGCATTGCAGGATGTAAGAAAACCGCAACAATAGCCATCACCGTAAATCCGCTTCCGATAGTCATTGCCAATGCAACTGCAATCAAGGTTTGCATAGGCGACACTATAACCTTAACAGGGGGTGGAGCTGATTCTTATACTTGGACAGGAGGAGTAATAAATGGCGTACAATTTGTTCCTCCAGTTGGCATCATAAACTACACCGTTACTGGAACTGATTTAAACGGATGTACCAATACTGCCTCTAAGAATATTACTACAAACCCTTTACCTGCAGTAGAAGCCATATTGGCTAATGACATAACAAAATGTAGTGGCATTTGTAATGCTACAGCAACCATTATTAATATAACTGGCGGACAATCTCCCTACAGTATCCTTTGGGATGCCAAAGCAAAAAATCAAACCACTTTAACTGCTTCATTCCTTTGCCAAGGCAACTATAGTGTTGTAATCAAAGATGCAAATCTTTGTTCAATAACCGAAAAGGCTCAAATAAATATCGCTACAATTTCTGACCCTAACGTTTACCTTACAAATCTGGCTGCAATTGACCAAGTGAATATTTCCCCTTCATTTGCTGCTTTTTATACATATAGCCTTCCAGCCACCATAAATCCAAACTCAACAAACCCACGTAACTTTGTTGACCCAGGGAAAAAAGCACGTTTTAAAGTAGAGTGCACAAACCAAAAAGGCAATGGGCAGTCTATTGTTAGTGGCATTTGCAAGGTTAGAAGTAACAATCCATACATTACAATAACAGATAGTTCGTCTGCATTAAATAATATTGGATGGAATAACAAGGCTTGGTCTGCAGATGAATTTGAAATAGACATTGATCCAAATACTCCTCCTGGTACCAATGCTTATATTGATTTTGTGGTACAAGAAAATGGTCAAGATTATTCAACAACTTGCATTTCTATTCCAATTACACCGTTAGTTTATTCTACTACTACCCCATCAACAATTGATGATGATAGCAATCCGGATAGTCAGGGTAATGATAATGACATTTGTGAACCCGGTGAAATAATTGAATTTTATCCTTGGCTAGATAATGTATCAACGTTAAATGCTGAATATGTAAGAGGTCGTTTTGAAAACCTAGAGAACTTAAGCTTTGTTGATATTTGGAACAATGTACAGGGCACAAACACCACCGTTTTCGATGCAGGCTGGTGGAATTTTTCATTTGCTAAACCTCAAATAATCAATTCTAACTCTTTTAACACAACACCAGAATATGATTTTGTGTTTAAGTACAATAATTCCAATATCATCAATAAGTTTAAATTGTATATGGTTATGGCTGGTGGTTTTAAACTATTTTCTGGAAACGCCCTTTCATTGGTTCAATGGTCGCTGCCTTTTACTTTTTTAGGCACAAGTTCTACATCTATTGGTTCGGAATTAGGAAAAACAGATTACTTAAATGTTTATCCTAATCCAACAAATGATATAATAACAATTGAAAATAAGGGAGCTAATTTAGTTTCAACTTATGTTATTCTTGACGCATTAGGAAAACAAATTTTATCAGGCAAATTAATTGGCGAAAGCACCACAATAGATATCAATCAATTATCATCAGGCATTTATCTTCTACAAGTTGGTGAAACGGAAAAATGGTGTTATAAATTAATAAAATTATAAAGTTAATCTTTACATTCTCGTTTATAGGGCTTTTCAAACTTTTCGAAAACTTCGGTTTCCCATTCAACTGGCAATGGACCATTGATTTTTTTATAGGATAAAGGCTCAATATACCTGAGCCAAAAGTCGAGGCCCTTTAGGTTATTCCTAACATCTAGCAGTTTACTTTTAATCAATTCAACTTGTTGGCTATCCTTTAAATTAGTTTTCTCTATTAATTGGACTTGCTTGCTTTCAAAAGTATCTAATTTGTTAAAGTAATATGATTTATAAGTATCAATAGGTTCAACCCGATCAAAGGAAAAACAAACCAGTAATGATACAAAGCCTAAAGAAAAAAATATGAATTTTTTAATCATAAATGAACCACCTTAATTTATATAAAAAACGGGTAGGCGCAATTTACACCTACCCGTTCTTAAAAAGTTTTAAAGAAAATTATTTGATAACAACCACTTTTACATGAGCTGATCTGCCATTTTCATCTTCTATTGATAACAAATAGGTTCCATCATTAAATTCACTCACATCAAACTTATTAATATCTGTTGCATTTAAATTGCGTTCGTCTAATAATAATTTACCTGATATTGAATATAATTTGATGTTCAATTTACCTTTCAATTGCTTGGTTTCAATAGTAATTATTGATTGGCTAGGGTTAGGGTAAACGCTAATATGATTAGCGAAGTTTACTTCATTTACACCCACTCCCATTTTACGAACCAACTTAATATTAAATGTTTCAACTGCTTGCAATGAATCTGTTGTTTCACTTGCAAATACAGTCCATTTTAAAGTTATTGAATCACCTTTAATAATACCATTTGAAGCCAATATTGCATCAATACCACCACTTGTTAATGTTAATTTGGCATCATTACCTGCATTGTCTGCGTTTAAGTTTAACAAAGGTGTTATAAAGTTACCAGCCATTGTGGTTGCTTTCCATTTGTACTTGTTTGCTTTTGCAGATGCTAACCAAGTTATAACTATTGGTGCAGTATTGCTTTCTTCAACTTCTACTCTTGCATTGTTTGCTGGTGAGGTTAAATTAAAGGCTCCTAAAATACGGTTACGGACTAATTTTACATTCCAATCTTGACCAGCTTTTAATGAATCTGTTGCAGATAGGTAAGCATAAACAGTCCATTTTAAAGTTATAGAATCTGTACGTTTTATAGTTAAGCCATTTAAAATAGCATCAATTGCACCGCTTGTTAATGTTAAAACAGAATCTACACCAGCATTATTTGAACTTACTCTTAACAATGGATTTGCAAAGCTTCCTGTTGCAGTTGTTGCAAACCATCTGTAATTAATTGCGTGAGCAGATTTTGTCCAATTGATATTAACCAAACTAGTATTTGCTTCTTCTACAACAACCCTTGCATTATTAACAGGTGCATTTAAATTGAATGAACCTAATACCGGTAAAACTGGCTTGCTTCTTGCTAATGTTAAGTTGAATACTTGTAAAGCTTGTAATGAATCTGAAACTCCTTTGTAAGCAAATACGGTCCATTTAGTTTTCACTGAATCACCCTTGTTAAGACTTAAGCTAGCTAATATGGCATCAACAGCACCAGAGGTTAAAGTTAATATAGAATCAACTCCAGCGTTGTTTGATGATAAAGATAATAAAGGAGAGGTAAAGTTACCTGCTTCGGTAGTTAACATCCATTTGTATCTAGCGGCGTTAGCAGAGCTAGACCAGTTTATTTGAAAAGGAGTTGCACTAGCGCTATCGGTTGTTACTTTAGCGTTGTTTGCAGGATTTAACAAGTTGAAAGCGGTTAATGGCATTTCAGTTATGTCTTTCTTACGAACACCATATACTTGATACCCATTGGTACAACCAATAGCAGGTGATGAACAGAATTGAGCCAATATACCTTCAAAAATAAATGCACCTTTAGGAATAGCCAATGCAGGTGCATCTTCTATTTCTGTATCTTGAGCAGATATAATTCTTAAAATAGTTGTATCACCTGGTGTAGCACCATCCCAAATGGTATTGTTGCTGCTTGCTGGGAAAGTAGCTGCAGTTGCATTGGTTCTTAAACCTACTATGCGTAACACTTTACTTTCATATTGCTCACCATTGGTATTTATTTCTTTTACAGTTACAATAGAAGGAGCAGGAATAGTTGCATTTGAGCTCATTTTTGTAACTCTACTGTTTTCGCCGTAAGCACCAGTTCCAATATTAATTTGCGCATAGTTGTTAAAATTACCTCTACCACCAACTACTTCAATGCTGTCGCCTTCTTTTATACCTGCGCTTAAGATTGAATCTACCATTGCACCTGAAGATTGACGAACAGCAATTGCACCTGTTGCATCTTGCATGTATATAAATCTACCCCAAACTCTTGTAACAACTCCTCTTACTCTTACGGTATCTGTTGTTAAAGCTCGTGCTGCTGCAATTGATATGATTTGTTTTCCATTAGCTGATGCCGGGTTAAACATTTTTAAAATTTGTCCACCTTCTACTAACTCGCCTGGTATGCTATAATGAGTTTGATCTACCAATAGAAAGTTACCTGCACCTAAAATATCTTGAACATCTATAATTCCTGAAGATTCTTCATCTTGCGTTAAATAATTTGCTCCACCTAATACAAATCTAGAAGGATCATGTTGTCCAGCTAATTCTAATTTGTCAGTACCAATAGTATATTGCCAAATTTTTGCAATGTGTACATTGTTACCTGGATCTTCTTGAATTAAAATATGACCAGATTTATCAATACCAATATTATCCATCATTTGTTGGCCTTCAGTACCATCCAATACAGCAGTAATTGTACCTCCCAATGAAGGGTTGTTGATGTTTGTAAACCTTAATCTCCACATTCTACTAGGAGAGTTAAATCCGTTTGTAGTAACAAAATATAAATCATTGTAATTTGAAGGATCCCAAGCAGCATCTTCTGGACGTAAAAAGTTGGTGATTCCTAAAGCATTGCTTCTAGTATTTAAAGCAGCACCACTTGAGTCTTTTACATTTCCTAAATCAACCAAAGTAAAGGCAGTATTTGCCGCAGGGAAACTTGCAGAAACTTCTGTAGTTAAACCTGTAACGGCAACACCATATAACCTACCATTAGTTAAACCAGCCCTATCCACCTCAGAACCTGTATTTGTTTTATCACCAATATAAAAATAAACCTGACCAGGTGATGCATCATCTGTACCCACTACAACTGTTTTATTTCCAGTTGAAGGATGTGCAACTGAATTTTCCCAAGAGAACTTACCTAAACTTGGTAGTTCCCATGTAGTACCAGCATTTGTTCCGGTTACAATATGTCCAAATGCTCTTCCTTCTGCACCAGCTTCTTCACCATTCATGAAAATACGTTCCGGTGTTCCTAAACCTGAAGCAGCATTGTAAAATGCAGATACTGCAGGTAAATCAGCTGAACAAAAACGATTAAAAGATTTTCTTGGCGTAGTATCTGCAGGATTGAACAAGGTATAACCAATAGTAGCGGTATACAATTGTACTTTTTGAATTAAATCAGCACCACTCACAACTGAAAGGTCGTTTTTATTAATAACCCATTTAGATACAAAAGCACCTTTTCCACCATGAGCACGTGTTACACCGAGTGCGTTATTTAATTCATGCGCAACAAGCATAGTAAATGTTCCGTTTCCGTTATCATAAGCACCAGCACCATCAGGAATACCAGCCATTTTATAGCCTCCTACATTATCACCAACTGAGATAATGGAAGTAAATTGAACACCAGGTGAAGTTGGCACTAAATAAGCTGATTGAGAACTTGAAGGCCCAGCATTTGGCACAATAACGCCATCCATTCTAGCATTTAATAACTGTATTCTTCTGTCCCCTTTTAAGGTAGTATCTCTAATAGAATAAGCATTTGAACTATGGAAAGTTGCCATATATTCAGCAAACGCATCTTGCTCTTTACCAATTGTGGTAAAAGTGGCTATACCTGCTGCTTTTAAAGCTGTGTCTAAATTAACTCTATTGTTAGCATTTGCTGCGAAAGGATAATTATCGCCACCACTATATAAGAAATCTAAGGTTACAAATTTAAATATTCTGGTAGTATCGCCTACCAATAAACCGTTTCTAACTATTGTATCTAATCTGTTTCCAGTTGAATCGGTAATTACAAATGATCGAATTCTATTACCAGCTGTTTTGGTAGTGTCGTAACTAAACATTACACCACCAACTTGAGGAAACTGACCTGGAGTAGCATTTGAAATAGTAGCTGAAATACCATGCTCAATTAAACGCTTTAAACCAGCAGCATTTGTTCTAGCAATAACTAAACCATTGTTAAAACGCAATGAGTTTTCAATATCTAATTGCGAAATATCGCCTTTAACTTTTCCTGCACTTGGATTAGCCAAAGTGTTTTCTAAAATTACGTTTGAACCAACCGCATTTACATTGCCAATGGCAGAACGAATGCCTCCACCATTTTTTATAGAAACCCTCACTTGGTTATCGTACTCACGAGCATACCATAAGTTAGCATCTGCAGTTAAGTTACCAAAGTTAGTTTCTTCTGTTCTTACAAAGTTTCTTCTGCCTTCTAAAAACACATTAGTTTTACCAAATTTATTGCCATCTTTAGCATTAATAACAGTGGCAATTGCAGATGTTAAAGTTCTAACATTTGCTCCTTTACTTCCAGTAATAAAACCAGCAGCATAAGTACCATACAATGAAGTAACCATTGCGGTATCTGCAGCGTAAGCACCATTGATGGTTGAATCTAATAAGTTTGGAATTAATCTTCCAACACTATCAAAATCACACACAAAACGACCAATATATTTCCACTCGCTAGTTGTGTTCAAAATTGCTAAAGGCTCATTGTCGTAGTTTACAGTTAAAATAGGATATCTATCTGCAACTGCAATTCCAGCGCGAAGTCTATCATTTCCATCAGCACACAAAGAATGTGAACCACCAGCTATAATTATATCTACTCCTTTTAATAATGGCGCTAAAGCTTTTTCATTTGCCAATTGTTGCAAATGACTCATCAAAATAATTTTATTGATTCCCATTGCACGCAAAGAATCAATTACTGGTTGCAATACAGCTGCTAAAGCTGGCATATTATCTGAACTTCCAGCTAAACCAGTTGTTAAACCTGGTGAAGAAATATTTGCCAATAATTGTGTGGTAGCACCAATAATACCAACTCTTTCGCCATTCATTTCGATAATAGCTGAAGGGGCAATGCCTTTCTTTTGTGAGTTAGCAGTTATGCCTGCCGAAGTTTTAAAACTATCAACAGACAAACGCTGCGTAGTTGTTAAATAACTTAGGTTAATATCATTTGCAAAATTCAAGTTAGCACTCAAATAAGGAAACTGTGCACCAACCCATCTTTTATCTGCACCATTGCTTCTTATATCTACACCTATTATACTATTCACTTCTGGTGTTCCTAAATCAAATTCATGGTTACCAAACGCTGAGCCTTGAAAGCCCATTATGTTCATCATGGCAACATCAGTTCTACCAATGGCAGCTCTTAAGCCAGAAGTAGTTCCAGGGTAATAACTTGAAGCTGTATTACGCAAAGGAGTTGCCATGCTTGGATCTTCACCCGCACTTAAAAAAGGACTAGGAATAAAACAATCGCCTGATGCTAATTTTACGGTGTTTGCATAAGTTCCTTCTAAGGTATCTAATACTGCTGCAAAATTAGGTGCATCTATTGGCGCATCAACTCCTGACTCCATATCCGAAGCATGCAAAACTTGCATTTGGAATGCACTTCGTGAATTAATTTGATAAATAGCTACCGTACCCGAAACTTCATTTGATAATAATACCAAATCTTTTCCATTTGGACTTTCGTTCCTTGGAATAAATGCTATTCCTTCAGGACCTAAATCTCCCACTGTTGCTAAGTTAGCTTGTCCAGGAGTTACACTGAAATTACGGGAGTTGATATATTGCACAAAATAAGGAGATAAAGGATTGGTAATATTATAAATCATAATTCCGCCAATACGCTCCAAACCTACAAAAGCATAAGTACTATCTAATATTTTTCCAATAGTTACACTTTCAGGCTCAGGACCTTTATTATCACTTCTATCGTCTAACGAATTGGTGGTATGTCCGCAATTAAAGTTAGCTGGAAACATAGCTAAAGTTCTTTGTTCAAAATCGTCTTTACTATCCCAAACCAAAGCACCTGTTGTTCCATTCCAAATGGTAAAACTACGTGCACCAAAAGTAAATATACTATCAAATTTACCATCGTTGTTAAAATCACCGTAACGGTTTGTTACATTTAATCTGCCTAAAGCACCGTTGGCTTTTAAGGCAGCCACAGCAGAAGCACCACCAAATTTTACAGTATCTAAAATATAAGTAGCATCGTTTACTCTTACTTCTTCATTATTTGCAGATCCCCAATCTCCTCTGGCATCGCCTTCATTGGCAGTTACCAAATAAGTTTGACTGCCTACTCTGTATGATGAAATTCCATCGGGCATGTACATTCCAAATACTGGCCAATTAGCTATTGAGGCCAATGCCGATGTATTGTTCAAACTTCTATCAGAAGGATCCAAACCGTTTCCGGGTAAATTGTGGTTTTTAAAACCAAATGGAATTAAGGAGGTAATTGTACCTGTATTGATATTTAAAACTGCCATACAATTGTTTTCTTGGCAAGTAACCCAAGCAGTTGTATTGTCATCAGAAATGGCAATGTATTCTGGTTCTAAATCTTCTGCCACAGTTGAGTTACGCAAAAATGCACCACCCGCAGTTTGTATTCTTCCAAATATCCTTATTTTAGCATCAAGCGTAGTTCCATTATACGAAGTAAAGCCGGCAGTTTGCACATTGGCTTGCGTTAATGAGGCAGCACCTCCAGAAACATTTATTATAGTAACCGAACCTTCGGGATCGATAGTATAACCTACATTAGGTTCACCTTCATTGGCACATAACAACCTATTTCCGTTTGGTGTAAATATAATGTGATCTGTATTAGCTCCTGCTTTTACCTTGCTTATAAAAGACCCGTTTGCATCTAGAAATACAATGCTACTTGCATTGGTCTTTCCGTTTGAATCTATCACAGCAATGGCAATTAACCCTTTCTTATTGGTAGCAATTGATGTAACATCAATGCCATAAGGTTTAACCGAAATAGTTGAGATTAAGGTAGGATTAGCCGGATTGGCCAGGTTCACAATTCTGAACGAGGTATCTGGTCCGTTTACCACATACATTCTCTTTGTACTTGGGTCGTAAGCCGAAATCTCTGCCACGCCTCCATTTGAATTATAGGTACCTATAGTGTACCTGCCCAGGAGTTGGGCCTGGATTTGCGAAAAAGCGTTTTCCCTAAGGCCAAATATGGCAGAAAGAAAAAGCATTGTTTGTAGCAATTTTATTTTCATGTGTAAGTATTTTTACACGCCAAAGTTGATTCTACAAAATAGTGGTAATGTTATGTGAGTCTTAACAAATTGTTAGCTCGCTTTCATTTAAAGGGTATCGCAAAAAGTTAATCATAGTATGATATAGACTTAACAATTTACCTACAATAAAATAACAAACCAGATAGATTAATCTTTACATTCCATTAGCAGTAAAGTTCCGCTTTCATAGCTAATTTCAACCGTACCATCTTGCAGGGCTTCGTTGCTGCTGCCAGACCTTACGCCGGTTTCCAAGGTATTGTTGTGTAGGTTATATTTTAATCCCCTGCTGCTTATGCCTGTTACCAATCCCAAGGGCATTAAAGAAAGTGGAGTTGCTTGGGTATACCATTTATCAAACTTAAGTGGCAAACAAAATATCTTTGAATAATCGTCGTACATCACCAAGTTAACCTGCTCTTTATAAGTGCCAAAACAATTAAGGTTATTGAGCGTATGATCTGCACGGCGCCCTGTTGCCCAAACCAAGTTTATGGCTTTATGTCCGCGTTGTATCAAAGTCTCAATCCCTTTTTGCAAATCGGTTTTTTCTTGATCTGGGGTATGAATAATTTCTACTGGAACTTGATGGGCCAAGTATTGTTCTGGATGATGCGCGCGGTCGAAATCGCCCAGTACAATATCAATCTTTATGCCCAGCTCTAATACCCTTTGCAAGGCACCATCTAAGACCATTACCACAGGATTCCATTCGAGCAATTGGTCTAACAGGTCTCTGCTACAGGCCTCGCCATTGGCTATGATTAAAGCAGGTTCTTGGGTATCTCTTACGATGTGGTGACTCGACATTTGGACAAAGATGCAAATTTTTATTTAAGAATAGTTAACGCAAACGATTTGGTTCAGACCGAAACCATTTCTACTTCTATTTGCCCTATGGCAGTGGCCTTTTCTGTACCGGTGTATTGTATGCAAAGAAAATTGGGCTGAACCAATACCGCGCCTGTTTCTTTAAAATGCAGAAAATTGAAAGGAATTTGGAACACCATATACCTGTTTTGATGTATGTTTAATTGCAGCTCTTGAATGACCAAACTCTTGGCACTTCTATCTACTTCTTGCAGCAACAAAGCCTTGGGTTTTACCTTAAAATGCAGATAATAATCGATGGCAACAAAGGCTTGCAAAAGTGCATCGTTGGGATATTTATGCAGGCAAAATGAGGCCAAAATTTCAAAACTTTCGTCGAGGGTATGTTTATGAAAATTGCTTCGCTGGCCAAACCATTGTCCAAGTTCTGTAAAGAACTGAAACATGCCACTCAACTGCTCTACGTATAACATGGTATGGCTTGCGCGCTTCTTATTCCAGTATAACTCTAGCGCTTCTTCTAAGAGCGTAATTTGCGTTAATTCTGCCGCGGTGAGGTAATTGCTTTCAATGATTTGATAAGGCGGCATGGGATCAAATTTAAAGCCATATTGCGCGTACTTTTCTCTTACAGGCGTGCCCTTTAAAAACTTTAAAAAGCCCAGTTGCAATTCTGGCGGATGCAGGTTAAAAACTTGCTCAAAGCTATGGGCAATATCGCTTAGGTAATCTAGTGGCAAGCCAACAATAAGATCGAGGTGCATTTCTACATAATCTTTTAATTGCAGAATTACACCCTTGGTCTTCTCAAAATTTTGCTTGCGGCTAACCTCTAAATTGGCCTTTTGGTTAACGGTTTGAATGCCTATTTCGAAACGAAACAATCCCTTGGGGACTTTCTCTTGAATAAACTTGATGATATCGGGATGCACAATATCGGCGGTAATTTCGAACTGAAACACATTGCCTGGTTTGTGGTGATCTAAGATAAATTGAAAGATATCGAGGGTAAAATCTTTCTTAACATTAAAGGTTCTATCGAGGAACTTTATTACCTTACCATGTTGCATTAAAAAAAGCAGATTTTCCTTGATGGTATCGATGGGCAAATAGCGCACTTTGTTGTCTAAACTAGCCAAGCAAAACTCGCATTTATACGGACAGCCTCTTGAGGTTTCCATGTACGCTACCTTTGTTTTAATGCACTCTGCAGGCTCAAAAATATAGGGATTAAAGCCTTGTAATTGGTTAATATCGAAGCTATCTCCAGCAGGCGTAAATACTATTTTTCCTTCTTCTTTCTGAACCAAATTTGGAATGTCTAAGGTATTTGGATATTGGTTAAGGAAGGCCGCAAACGGAATTTCACCTTCACCGGCAATGATATAATCTACCTCTGGTTTTTTAATTACATCTTGCCAATCGTAACTCACTTCTGGTCCGCCTAATAATATTTTTATATTCGGATTTAGTTGTTTGAGAATTCGCGCTACCTGCAAAGTTTGGGTAATGTTCCAGATATAACAGCTAAAGGCCACCACCTCGTAATTGGCGCAGACTTTGGCAATTTCGTTGGGATCTTCTTTGATGGCAAACTCGTTCCAGTCTAAACCCGCTTTGTGTTGGTTGAGACCATAGAGAATGCGAATAGCCAAATTCATGTGAATATATTTGGCATTGAGGGTGGTTAACAAAACACGCATTAATTTTTAGGGACTAATTGGCGGTAAAAATTGAGTTTTTCTGTGATGATTTTTTTATTGTCGTATTGAGTGCGGGCAAGAGCTGCGGCATTGTTTCCAATGCGTTTTACCTCTGTTGGATGCTTGATAAGGTAGGCAATTTTTTCTTTAAATTCTTCGGCGGTATTGGCAATAAGGATGTGCTCGCCATCTACCACGTTAATGCCTTGGGCGCCCAAATTGGTAGAGACAATACACTTGCCAAGGGCCATTCCTTCTAGGATCTTCACCCTTATGCCACTGCCAGAAAACAGCGGTACAATCATAATTGCTTTTTCGTTCATGAGGCGAATGGCATCATCTACCTCGCCCAGCACTCTAATATTACTTTGGTTGTTATAATCGAAAAAGTTGAGCGGAATATTTCTGCCTGCCAAGTAAAAATGCAGCGAAGGAAACTCCATCGACACATCGTACCACACCTCCTGAATAAACCAGTTCATGGCCTCTTGGTTGGGCAGCCAATCCATAGAACCCAGGTGAAAAAGGCTTGGCATTTCGAGGTTAGTTTGGTTAATAACCAGCTTGTCTAAGTTAATACCAAAAGGATAAATGCCTATTGGCATTTGGCAATTATCGTGGCGCAACATATCTGCGTCGGTTTGCGTAAAAACAGTAATGCCATCAAATTGGTTCAGCACAGAAACCTCATATTTTTTTAACCGCGACGCCAGCAAACGCAGGTAAGAACGCTTAATAATATTGCCATCGTTTTGAGCCAAGTTTTCCCAAATTTTATATTCGATATTATGTTGCCTAAGCACGCAAACGGCCTTGCTATGTTGGCGAATGGCGGCGAGGTAAGGCGCAACAAAAACGCTTTCGAACACAATTACATCAAAAGTATTGGTTTCACAAATTTCTACGAGTTGCTTTTCAAAGGCATCGCAAATAAACCGATCTACATGGTAGGAGCGTTTGCTAAATAAGTTAAGCAAGGCATCTTGCGGTTTAATCCGATTATCGATATAGGTGAGGTGAATTTGGGCCATATTTTGCACATGCGGCGGCAGCGAATGAAATTCGATAAAATGCTTCTCTGTATTGAGGGCCGCCATGGTAAGCTCCACCCCTGCCTCATGGTAACCCTTGCTCTCGTTATAATTAGCAATAGCCCCGCCGTCTTTGAGCGGCCAAGGAAAGCGATTAAATAATTGGAGAATTTTCATTTACCCCGCAAAGAAAGCAAATTTTAAGGGAAGTTTAATAGGAATGAATTTGAGACATATTATTTTGGAAATCAAAAATTTAAAAGAAAGTGGCATGATTTGTGGAAAGTAAAAATGAAAATATAAAAACCAGTTACTGTTCAGTCCAAAAATAAGTATTATCCTCTTACCTTGGTTAACAAATCAAACACAAAGTTGTATGAATGATTAGCAGTTACATAGATATTTGCATTCATGATATCAGTACCTAAAGGATATATTTTAATAAAGGAAGCCGACTATTTAAAGTTAAAAGCTGAAAATGAAAATCTGCAAAAACAGGTTTTGATATTAATGAATCGGGTTTTGGAATTAGAATCGAGAATTAATAAGAACAGCGGAAACAGTTCCAAGCCGCCTTCAAGTGATGGTCTAAGGAGGGTAGAATAGCAGGGAAGAAAGCAATAAAAAGCAAGGTGGCCAACCTGGCCATACTGGAAATAGCTCAAAAATGGTTGACTGTGCAGATATAGTATAGTTATGGCCAATGGTAATGATTTATACAGTTTTAAATTGGCAAGTGGTGGTCGGCCTTTTAAGGATTGGTGCGTTTGACAAATTTCTTGAAATATCTGTTGATTGTTTAAAATGTGGTCAACAAGTTTAGTGGTTTAGCTTTGTTTTAGGGCTTGCTTTTTTTGGATATTTTTTAGTTGCAAATTTTCTGGTCGACAAAGTTACAAATTGGTTCAGACCAAAATAATGGAGACTAAATTGGCAAGAGTTTTATAAGCTGTTGCCCGACATTTTTATAAATTATTGAGGCTGTTTTTTGCAATGATCTGACTCTTAAATACTGGTCGATAAATGGCTTTTGCTAAACAGGTGCGCCGACGGCACTAACACTTTTTTTTGCTGTTGGACTTGGTTGAAATTGCTTTTATTTTAGTGCCTGTTTTAAGTGGTATTCAAAAATGTTTCGGGCTGACTTTTTCGACGAAAATCTTTTGTAAAAGCATAAATAAAATGACGGACTGACTTGGAAAGTTGCAGTTTTTAGAAATAAACCACAGGCCATAACAACACCTAATAGTTAGTGGCTCAAACTTTTTTCTTCGCTAGGAAAAATTTGATATATTTGTTAATGATGCCTACCGAACAAAATTCGCCTTTTTTGCCACCAGCTTTTAGCTGTAAACCGTCGCCGCCAACCGTTATCTAAACTGCACATGGATGTTAGACTTCTAGTAAATAGGCAGCACCTAACCCATCCTGTTATTTGAGTGGAACGTAGTAAGCCTGTATGGTTCCTTCGATAGTGCGAAGGTAGAACAATGGCAACATGGTTACAATTACCATGCAAGTAAGGGAGGAAGGAGAAAGCAAACGCCTTGCTGTAATGGCTTGGATACTGATTTCTATCAGACCCGAAAGGGGGCAAACTTCCATCTGGTTCTCTGTTGCAAGAAAACTGTAGTAAGATTTAAATTTAGGAATCGCAAATGAATCATTCGAAAGAAAGATGTGCACTTAAAACCGCTAAGAATTGGCTTTCCATCAATTGGGATAAAATGTGAATATTTCGGTTTCAACTGGGCCACTATTTTTGAGATAAATTGATGCATTTGCTTTAATCTTTGGATTATGGCAAATAAAATAAAAAGCATGCGTCAAGTAAAAGAGATTTTTAGGAGAAAATCCCGAGGGGAAAGTTCTCGAAGTATTGAAAGAAACACTGGTGTGAACGGTAAATAAGAATACACAACTTTTGGCAATTGGGAGTACGCAATAAACTTCAACAAATCATTCAACAATCAAAGGGCGATGATATTCATCAGGCTCTGTTTCATTCATGGGTAGAAGCTATGCCTGAATCTTTTTTTTATATTGATGGACATGTCAGGGTGTATCATGGAGATCAAGCCAACCTGCCAAAACGTTTCGTGTCCCGAGAAAAATTATGTTTAAGCGGAACAGCCGAATTTTGGGTAAACGATCAAAGCGGTCTTCCATTGATGGTAATAACCTCAGAGCTCAATAGCAAACTAAAGGAGGCAGTAGAAGAGATTATTCCAAAGATATTACAGGAGTTTCCTTCAAAAAATGAATTATCAACAGATCCTGTTTTTGTAGTTGTGATGGATAGAGAGTCATACGAACCTGCATGGTTTAAAAAGCTCTGGGACGAGCATAAAATAGCGGTAATCACCTATCGTAAAAACGTTAAAGACAAATGGGATAAAAACCTGTTCAAACCCTATGCAGTGAAAGTGTTTGAACAGGATGTAAGAAAGTGCTCGGAAGACAATCACCAATCAGCCATTTGCAGAAAGAAAATTTACTCCTGCTCGAATTACCATAGCGCAAATGCCTCAGGAAAAAAGATATAATAAACTTAAACAGGAAGGAAAAAAAATTAAAAATGCTATTATAATGCTTGCCTATCGAGCTGAATCCGTTTTATTTAATGCCTTGCGAGATTTTTATAAATATACAGGTAAAGAAGGTAGGATTATCATCAACGAAATTTTTACAAGTGAAGCAGACATTATTCCAGGCTATCAAAATAAAACACTTACCGTTAAACGCCACTCTTTATCAACACCAAGAGCTAATGATGCTGTTATTAAATTATGCCAATTATTAAACGAAACCGAAACAATATATCCTTATAGCGACCTACGATTAATTTACCAAACCGTGGCAGGCTAATTTACGATACGCTTGGTTGTCTTATTTTATTGACCCACCAGCTTTAAGCGGGTTTTCAATTAAAAACTATGCATGGAGTCCTTCCTTTGATTTTACAAGCATTATTCCGCAGTGGAATAGTTCTTCATTACTAGGTTTATCCACCCACCGTTTTTTTGAAGCACATGTATCTTATCATTGAACAATAATTTTATCGCCAACACCTAGCAAACACTAAAAGTCTCATCTCTCATTTTACTTTGGGCTTTTGTATTTTATACTTACAAATCTTTCCTCTACAAATAATTATTTTTTGGTTCGAACCGAAACCTGCAAAATTGCCAATGGATTTGGGGACAAGCGGTGGATAAGCCAGCTGAGAAACAGGGCGAAAAAGGCTTAAACCAACAATAATTCAGCACTTTAGCTATTTATCCAAATATTAATCTTACCTTTGCGGCTCAATTTTAATAAAGTACTTTGAAAAATTTTAGTGAACTAGGCGTAGAGCAGTCCCTCTTGAATGCGATTCAAGAACTGGGTTTTGAGAACCCAACGCCTATACAGGAGCAGACGATCCCTGTATTTTTAGAAACCGGACGCGATATTTTAGGTTTAGCCCAGACGGGCACCGGAAAAACAGCGGCATTTGGCTTGCCTATCTTGCAGTTAATTAACCCTTCTGCTAGGCATATCCAATCTTTGGTTATTTGTCCAACACGCGAACTCTGCATGCAGATTTCTCGCGACTTAGCTAGTTATAGCAAACACAAACCTGGTATTAATGTAGTGGCCGTTTACGGTGGCGCTAGCATGGAAGGTCAGATTAGAGACATTAAACGTGGTGCGCACATTATTGTAGCAACCCCTGGTAGATTAATGGATTTAATGAAGCGCAAAGCTATCAACATCAACGAAGTGAACTTTGTGGTGTTAGATGAGGCCGATGAAATGCTTAACATGGGATTTGAAGAGGATGTAGAATACATTCTTGGTCATACACCTACCGAAAAACGTGTATGCTTATTTAGTGCTACCATGCCTAAATCTATTCGCAATATTGGTAACAGGTATATGAACGATCCTGTTGAAATTAGTGTAGGTAAATCGAATAGTGGTAATGCAAATATTACTCATCAATATTCTATTGTGCATGCAAAGGATAAATATGCTGCCTTGAAGCGTTTTGTAGATTTTAACTCGGAAGACATTTATGCCATTATTTTCTGTACCACGCGTTTAGAGACGCAAGACATCAGCGATAAGTTGATTAAGGATGGTTACAATGCAGATTGTTTACACGGAGATTTAAGTCAGGCACAACGCGAAAAGGTAATGGGCCGTTTTCGTCAACATGCCATCAAAATCTTATTGGCTACAGACGTTGCCGCACGTGGTATTGACGTGAGCGGACTAACGCATGTAATCCATTACCATTTGCCAGATGATATTGAAAACTACACGCATAGAAGTGGTAGAACAGGTAGAGCTGGAAAATTAGGTGTTTCTTTCACCTTGTTGCACATGCGTGAAGGTGGCCGGTTGAAGGACATTGAGCGTATGAGTAACATCAAATTTGAAAAGGTGTTAATACCAAGTGCACAAGATGTGCGCGACAAAAAATTATTGGCCTTTACAGATACCATTATCAATACAGAAATTGAAGAGGGTGTTTTTGATGCGCATGTAATGAAAGGCATTGAAAGCTTGATGGTATTTGAGAAGGACGAATTGTTAAAGAAATTCTTATCGCTTGAATTGCGTAGGTTCTCAGTTGATTTTGCCAATGCTCCTGATTTAAATATTTCGGCCAATGGCGAACGTACTGGAAGAGATGCAAGAGAAGGCGGAAGAGAGAGTCGCGGTGGAAGAAGTGGCGAGAAAAGAATCTTTGTAAGCTTAGGCAAAAAAGACGGCTTTGATATTCGCAGCTTCAAGGATTGGGTAGCTGCAGCGGCTAATATTTCATGGCAAGATTTACATGTTGACGTAAGTGGCGTGTATAGTTTTGTTGATGCCAAAGACGAGCATGTTGCGCCTATCTTAAAAGCGTTAAATGGCACTAATTATAATGATAGAAGTGTTCGCGCAGAAGTAAGTGGCGATAGAAGAGGTGGATCTGAAGGCGGCGAAAGAAGAGGAAGTGGCAGTTATGGCGGTGGTGGCGAAAGAAGAAGCAGTGGCGGTGGTAACGGTGGCGGCGAAAGATCTGAAGGAAGCGGTGGTCGCTCTTTTGGCGGCGGCGAACGTCGTGTAAGAGAAAGATCTGGCGGCCGTTCTGAAGGCTTTGGCGGTGCACGCAGAAGTGAAAACAGGGGCGATAGCAACGCAGGTGATAGCCCAAGACCGAGACGCAAGAACGATTGACTGGAGTTAATGAATAAGAAGTAGATAACACTTCTGATTCATACCTAATATTTAAAGCCCGGGGACATCATGTTCTCGGGTTTTTTTATGGGTTTTTCTCAAATTACGCCTGTCAACTGACGGATTTATATTGATTTGCGTCTAAATTCAGACGGAATATACCTTATTTGCGTCTGAGTATTGACGGAAATTGATAATAATTTTGTCTTTTAAGTTGAATGAAAGTGAGATAGCAATAAATAAGTTAAATTGCTGGCCAAATAGGTTTGAACCAAAAGCAAATTACAACAAAATGATTACAGAACAAACACTTTGGGAAGCGCTTGAAACAGTGATGGACCCAGAAATTCCAACTATTTCTATGGTTGATATGGGTATTATTACTGGCGTTATTTTGAGTGGCGATCAGCAAAAAGCATTTGTTGAAATGACCCCAACTTTTTCTGGTTGCCCTGCCATTAGGGAAATGGAAAAAATGGTGCATACTTGTTTAATTGATCTGGGAATTAAAGAAGTAGAGGTAAAAACTACTTTTAACAAACCTTGGAACAGCAATCTCATCACAGAACGTGGTAGGCAGCACCTCAAAAAACATGGCTTAGCACCTCCGCCAAAACACCATGGCGAAATAACCCAAGAACTGCTAGAGAATATTGAATGTCCGTTTTGTGGCAGCAAAAATGTAGAGATGAAAACACCCTTTGGCCCAACCCTTTGCCGAAGCTTACATTACTGCAACAGTTGCATGCAAGCTTTTGAGCAATTTAAACCGGTGGTTTAAATACAAATCATAATTTTTTTGAATAAATTATGCTCAAAAAAACCATTCTTTCTGGACTTCTCTTTTGCTTGCTGCTCTTGTTAATAGTGCGCTTTGCGCCTTTGGCGTTTACTGCCACTGAGCCTGGAAATTGGTGGACAAGCTTAGCTTATTTTTTTACAGAATCTGGGGGAACTTTGGGCACCATTGTGGGCATAGTAATCGCTTGTTATTTATATACCATCAACGAAACTGGCATAAAGAATAAGGCCGTTGTTTTTGGAAAAGCGATTATAGGCCTATCATTAATTATTGGCGCCAATGCAGCCATTAACGAAAAAATTACCAAGCCCATCCTAAAGCTACAAAGACCAAGTCATGTATATATCCTGAACCAATTGCAGCGCGCACAAATCATTGATTCATTATATACATTAAGCAAGGTGGAACGCATTGCTTATTTTGATTCAAAAATTAAAGAACAACCGCTACTTTTTAAACAAATTGACCCAAAAATTTTGGCGCATTGGGTTGTAGAGGGAGGCTATTCATTTCCGAGTGGACATACCTTTAATGCCTTTCTTTTGGCCATGATATTTTCACTGGGTATAGAACATAATTCGCATAGCAAAAAACTGCAAGGTTTGCACTATCTACCCTTTGTTTGGGCCCTAGCGATTGGCATATCTAGGGTTGCTTTGGGAGCCCATTCTTGGGTTGATGTTTCTGCCGGCGCCTTTATGGGCATAGCAATTGGCACGCTTTTGCTATATATAGACTTCACCCGTAACCTTATTACCCATAAGCACTAATTACTAACGGCGTACAATCCTTCTACTAATGATATCTCCTTTATCTGTTTCTACAACAAGAATGTAAACACCGGGTAACATTTCATTTAATTGACCACTAAATTTATTAGCTCCCTTTTCACAAGATTTTTGAACCCATAAATGTTTCATTAGTTGTCCGCTAATAGAATATATTGACGCATTTACTATTCTTGATGCAGACAAATTAAATTCAACGTTCAGTTCATCATCCGTTGGATTTGGATAAACCACTAATGACTCTATTGCGCCGGGGTGATTTTGGCAAGCTTCAAAATATTTGCATGATTGACTTGAGGTGTTATTGTTTACAAAAACAGCCTGATATTCCGTTCTCAAATCTGCAGAAATTCTTTCTGGTAAAGCATTAAATAAATCTTCACTAGGTTCGAACCAAATGATTATATCTGTGCGGTAACTTGAATCGTCGTCTAATAAATTCACATCTCCCGACCTTACCAGTAATGGGATATAAGTAGGTAACTTTTCTATAAGTTTCCTTTCACCACTTATTCTTCCTTTGACGGCCTTATCATAACTATACTTTGTCAATTTATTTTGTTCCATATATTTATAATCTTCCGAGGTAAGTCCATCATCATATTTATATAAACGCCATTTTTGTCCCAAGTCATCAGTTATAAGCGGATAATGAGGAAAGCGCCTAAAATTTAGGGCTGCTAAAGTTGAATCGTCTGTATCTTCGAAAGCCATTTGATCAGCAGTAAATATTTTATCACTAAAAGTGGCTGAACCTTTTGATACATTTTTTTGAACACTTTTAGGGGTTTCTTTAGTTGTTTCCTTTGATTTATCAATTGAATTTAATTCCCTAATTTTTTTTCTGATAGAATCAGGCATTTCTACATTATCTAAATTTATTTTGAAACTTATTTCAGTTCCATATTTTGAAAAATATGAAATCGAACTTAAGTTATTTATTGGCACACCTATTGTATTGTTCTTCAATACTATTCCAAATAAAATAAGTTCCTCAGGTGTTAGCTCAATTACTTTAATATTACTAATATTCACTGCCCTGTACGCAAAAAAAGAGTCTTTCAAAATAGCGCTTGACCTCATAATTTTATCACCAACTTTTGGCATTTCTATAAATTCATCGAGAATAATTTTTGGAGGCAAAGTGAATTCACTTTTTACTTGATTGGTCGTCTCTTTAATTTGCTTAAATTTTAATGCTGGTATACTTTCAGATGAGTCTCTTTTTTCATTTTCTAAATAAGTTAATGATTGCTCTTGATTATAAGTTATTTTTACTCCATTCTTTTTGTCATGGGCAATCATAAAAAAGTAATATAAACCTGCGCCAATTAATGTAGTTGCAACCATAATATATATGAATTTTAGGTTAAATAATTTTTTAATTATTGGTGTGTTAGTACCTGAATTTTTAATGTGTTTTTCTAATACATCTAAAGGCATTTCAGGTTCGGCAGTTCTTGCCAATTCAAACAATTTAGCTAATCTTTCTTCTGAATTCATGATTTGCCTCCTGTGTTTAAAAGTTTGTTTTTTTGATCATTAGCAGCATTGCTAAATCGTTCTTCTTCTAATTCGATTTCTATTTTAAGTTTTTGCCTTGCTCGAAAAATATTGGTTTTTACCATTGCTAAACTTATGTTCTGAATTTTAGCAATTTCTTCATAACTAAACCCTGCTATCTCATATAAGGTTACACACTCTTGTTCGTTAGGTTTGAGGCGACTTAATAAAACAGATAACTCTCTGCGACACATTTGGTCGTTGGAAGTACCTGAGACAGCCAAATTTTCAAAACTAAACTGCTGTACACCCATTTGAAACTTTTGTTTCCTTAACTTTTTTAAATACAAATTCCGCGCAATACCAAATAAGAAATATACAAATTGATCTGGTTGTTTTAGCGACTCAAAATTCTCATAAGCCGTTAATGTTACTTCACTTAATAAATCTTTTGCATCATCTGGTTGCCAAACCAAAGACATTACATACCTGCTTAGCCGCCCATGCAGGGGCTGGTACAAGTTCATAAATAGTTGGTTCTTTTCTGGCCGTATCAATTGTTCTCAGCATTACTTTTTACAACAGTTAGTTCCATAATTCAAGAGAAAAGTTAGTGATAATTTTAATTTTTATATAACTCCCTAACATTCAATTGAATTGTTTTATTGGTTGTTTAAAATCAATCCTAAATTTAGTTGATTTATTTTAACTTGCACCTATGCAAATATTATATGGAGTTCCGGGAGAGGGCATGGGACATGCCACTAGAAGTAAAGTGGTGATTGAATATTTACTTTCCAAAGGGCATGATGTGCATGTGGTTTCGAGTGCTAGGGCTTATACTTTTTTAGCCAGTAGTTTCCAGGGTAGGGTTACAGAAATAAAGGGTTTACATTTTGCATACAAGGATGCCAAGGTAAGCAAATCGGGTACGTTTATGCTGAACCTAAAATCGGCTGCAAAAAATTTGGTGTTTAATATTGGCAAACAATTATTAATAGATAAAAACTTTCATCCTAAAGTTGTGATCAGCGATTTTGAAAGCTTTACCTACTTCTTTGCCAAACTTCACAATTTGCCGCTTATAAGCATAGACAATATGCAGGTGATGAACAGATGTGAACTCGATATTGAAATTGACAAAGAAGAAAAAGGGAATTATCGTTTGGCCAAACAGATTGTTAAAGCTAAGGTTCCGGGTTGTGAGCACTATTTTATCAGCAGCTTTTTTGATGCGAGGGTAATTAAAAAAAACACCCAAATAGTTCCGCCCATTATTAGAAAAGCCATTGAAAACAGCAAGCCTAGTGTAGAGAATCACCTCTTGATGTATCAAACTTCTAGCAGCTTAAAAACCGTTCAGGAAACCTTACAAAAATTGCCACTCGAAAACTTTATCGTTTATGGCATGAACCAAGATAAGCAAGAAGGGAATGTAGTGTATAAATCTTTTAGCGAAACTGGATTTATACAAGATTTTGCCTCGGCTAAAGCCGTAATAGCCAATGGCGGATTTTCCTTTATTAGTGAGGCGGTTTATCTCAAAAAACCCATTTACTCCTTCCCTATTGCCAACCAATTTGAGCAATACATGAATGCCGCTTACATAGAAAAATTAGGCTACGGCAGGCATTATAACAATTTAAATAAAGACAACCTAAAGTCGTTTTTGTACGATTTAAGTCAATTCAAAAAACAATTAAGTGCTTATTCTCAAGCAGGCAATGAAGTGCTTTTTAAAGAATTGAATGCGAAATTGAAAAGCCTTTCTTAAAAAAGCACCAAAGAGGCGCTAAGCCCTTACGAGGTCTGAATTTATTATGTATTTCGATTTTTTGCTGTTATACCAATGGGTCTTTTTAACCTGTGAATTTGCAGGTTGATCCTATAAGTGTGTTAGTGGCAAACATAAGTGCATAATGAACAAACATTCGACTAAACCAAACTTAAAAAACAGAACAATGAGAAAAATATTCTTATTCCTAACGCTCCTCTTTATCAGTATTTCTTGTTTTTCTCAGAGTCGATATATCTCTAAAACAACAAAAAAAATTGTATACTCAAGGGATGGTGGCATTTGTAAATGCTGCGGAAGCTCTACAAATTTAGAATATGATCACATCACACCATATTCATGCGGAGGAAATAGTGATGTATCAAATATTCAGTTACTTTGCCAACAATGCAATCTAAGTAAGTCGAATAGTTGTACTTGTAAAATACATAATAGGAGAGTTGGAAATAATTGCTGTAAAAAAAACACAACTAACAAGTCATCAAGCACTGCAAGCCAATGCACAGGCACAACAAAGAAAGGAGCTAGATGTAAAAACAAAACAACCAATACAAATGGCCGTTGCCATCTACACTAAACTATACAAAACATTTTAAAAGGCATGAAAAAGACAATCTTATTCGCGGCAGATCTCAATACTGAAGAGACAATCGTTTCAGAATCTCAAAAAGGAAGTAATAAAGTAAATTTCATTGAACGAATTCATCGGAATGAAAATGAATTACTATTTGATGCTGTTGTTAACTTAACTAGAATTACAAATTCTCCCAATTTTGACATAGCAATTTTTAAGGCAATGGATAAAGTTTGCCAAATGACCTACAATAAACATATCGAAAATAAATAGTCACTTTTTATAGAACAAAAACAGAAAGTGAAAACGTAAAATATAGAAGAACGTTAGCCACTAACAGGCGTTTAGTTAAAAAGCGGTTTCTGTGGATAATTGAAACTATGTGCAACGCATTTAGCTTTGAGGTGGTCGAAAAATTTGACCTACGTAATCCGCTTATTCGCCAAGCGCGCCAAACCGTTAAACTAATTTATAAAAGCAAATGGTGCTATTTGCCTAAACCTAAATTTACCGTAAATTTGCGCCATGTTTGAAAATGCAACCAGAACTGAAATTAGCAGTTTGGGCGAGTTTGGTTTAATAAATCACCTCACCAAAAACTTTACCCTAAAAAACAATACCATAAAGGGTGTGGGAGATGATGCTGCCGTGATAGAACCCAGCGAAGGCATGAAAACCCTTGTATCTACTGACCTTTTGGTGGAAGGTGTTCATTTCGATTTAAGCTATTTTCCTATGAAGCATTTGGGTTATAAAGCTGTTGTGGTGAACCTAAGCGATATTTATGCCATGAATGCAAGGCCCAAACAAATCACAGTTTCTTTGGCCCTATCGAGCAGGTTTTCTTTGGAAGCAGTGGAGGAATTATACGCCGGAATTCAGTTGGCTTGCGAACAGTATCAGGTAGATTTAGTGGGTGGCGATACCAGCTCATCTAAGCAGGGTTTGGTTATTAGTATTACTGCCATAGGCGAGGCATTGCCCCAAGATATTGCCTATAGAAATGGGGCTAAAGTAAATGAGCTTTTGGTGGTAACAGGCGATCTTGGCGGGGCCTATTGTGGATTCCAATTTCTGGAGCGCGAAAAGCGCGTTTACCTAGATAATCCATCGGTTCAGCCCGACCTTAGCGGTTACGATTACATCATTGAGCGTCAGTTGAAACCAGAGGCGCGCAAGGACATTATTGAGGTGTTAAAAACATTGCAGATAACGCCTACGGCGATGATGGATGTGAGCGATGGTTTGGCCAGTGAGTGCTTTCATTTGGCCAAGGCTTCTGAGGTGGGAATTACTTTGTATGAAGAAAAAATTCCGATTGATCCAACCACGTATAATTTTGCACGGGAGCTAGATTTAGACCCAAGTCTTTGTGCCTTAAGTGGAGGCGAAGATTATGAATTGTTGTTCACCATAAAGCAGGAAGATTATGCTAAAATTGAGCATCATGCCGATTTTACAGTCATAGGTTTTTTAACCGATAAAACGGAGGGAATGAACCTTATTACCAAGAGTGGCAATAAGCATGCATTACAAGCGCAAGGTTGGACTGCTTTTTAAGGCATTGTTAAATAATAAATTCTCCTTGTTTTTTTTGCAGTAAATCACATAAATTGCAGCTATGAATTATAGGCTTCTTGCCCTTTTATTTACTTGTATATCAGGCCAATTGTATGCGCAACTGTTGCCTACATTTGGAAATTCTCGCACAGGAGGAAGCGGCATGCAGTTTCTTAAAATCCCAAATGATGCCCGTTCTACGGCAATGGCTGGGGCGGTTGCAGGCATTACCAACGATGTTTCGGCCATGTTTTGGAACCCCGCTGGTATAACCAAATGCGATACAGGAAAATTGAATGTGCAATTGTCGCACACACGCTATTATGCCAACTCCAACGCAAATTTTGCCGGATTGGTTTTTAAAGCCAGTAAGTACAAATTTATTGGGGTTCAGGTACAGTCGCTCAACTTTGCGGCCATGGAGGAAACTACCGAATGGCAACCTTATGGCACGGGTAGAAATGTGAATGTAAACAATGTGATGTTGGGACTTAGTTTTGCGCAGATTTTAACCGATAATTTTAGTTTTGGCATCAATGGCAAATGGGCGCATGAAGGCATTGCCGATGTGCAAACCAACAATGTGTTATTTGATTTGGGTTTAAGTTATAATATTGGTTTAATGTATAGCCGGTTTGGGGTGGCATTTAGCAATTTTGGGTTAAATGTGGCGCCCGATGGCAGCGTAACTGCATTGAAATTAAATGGCGAAAGTACCGTAAATAATTTTACTGAATTATCTGCTCCAAGTGTGTTTAGAATTGGCGGCGCTTTAGATCCCATTCACAACAACATCCACATACTTACTGTTAGTGCACAGTTAAACCACCCTACAGACAACAACGAAACTTTTGCCGTAGGCGCAGAATACAATTACAGGAATTTGCTTTATGGCCGAACCGGTTATGAGCTTGGTAGCGACGAGGCCTATGGCTTTCCTACCGCGGGCTTTGGCATGCAATTGAGAAGAAGCTTTGGTAATTTTAGATTCGATTATGGCTTTAGCAATAAGGTTCGTTTGGGTAATCTTCACCGTTTAACATTGTCGGTATGCATCAAATAAAAAACATATTTCTTATAAGCGCCATTGCTTTTATGATGGCGGCTTGCTCGTTTTTTGGAAGCAAGAAAAATAGCACAGTCGACGATATCTTTGTGCAAGGTAGCATTGATCCAAATTTGGTTCCACAAAATGTAAGTTATGTGCCTATCTACCCTTTTATTAACAATGTTAGAAACCCTTTGGATGTGATTGTGGGATACGACGAGCTCATTTATATTGTTTGCGATAACGACGTAGACAATGCAAACGACAATGAAGTTTTGGTATACGACCAAAAAGCTAGCTTGGTGTTTCGGTTAAATATTTTTGGGGCAACAGACATTACCCAAGACCGCAGGTTGCATACCTATATTGCCGGTAGATTTTATACAGATAATACCAAAACAACCAACTTAGCAGCCATCTATCACATAGAAAAAATGGCGGCAGGCACGCCTGTGTTTTTAGATACCATTAAACATTATATCTGCGACGAAAGTAGGAACAATACTTCCTTTAGAGGGCCAGATGATATAGCGGTTCAATTTACCGGTTTGGCAACACTTTGGGACAATACTTTGTATGTGGCCAGAACGGGGCCGCGCAACGATTTAACCAGCATTGCCAGGCCAGATAATGGCGTCTTGGTATTTGATGCAGCAGGCACAAATATTGGCTTTACCACCAATTTAAATCCCAATCAATCGAGTTTAAAATCGAGTTTGGGCATTAGCGGATTGGCCACTTTAGCCGCACCGCCACAACGCTTATCGGGCATTAGTCCTTCCAAGAATTTATTTATTAGTTTGGCAGATCAAGGCAGCAATCTTGAATACCGTGCTTTAAGTATTTTGGCAACAGATGACCCCGATCAAGGGGTGATTTTTGGAGAGAATACTGCCTTTTTAAATTTTGATGCAACAAAAGCAGATCGTTTTATGTACGAAAGTTTTAGGTTTAAGAAGCCAGAAGATATTTTTGTTGCGCCCGATGCGAGCGGTTATGTTTTTGTAACAGACAGCGAAAAAGATTCTGTATTTGTGTTCACCAATGGCGGCTTTGAAGGGGTGAACCCACCAGCCAACAGCAAGGTTAAAAAGCAAATTATCGTTTCATTTGGCGGCAGCGGTGCAGATGGAAAAGGCAGTGGTCCTTTTAATTTAATTGACCCAACAGGGGTATGTTATTTTAATAGAAGCATCTTTGTTTGCGATAAAGGAAACAACCGGGTTTGCCGGTATAAATTGAATACAGACCTTCAATAAGCATTTGGTTGGAACCGAAAAATTCTTGTTTTTAGCTGCCCTAAAACAAAACAAGCTTTATAAAGGTTAACATAACAACAATTCTTTATTGGGCAATTTGGTCTGAACCAATTTACAGATGGAAGACATTCTGTTTAACAAGGCAAAATGTCTTATTATAAATGGGGCATGAAATTTAAGGTAATGGGTAAATAGTTATAAATTATGAATATAGGAATAGTTTGCTATCCAACATATGGTGGAAGTGGCGTTGTAGCAACGGAGTTGGGAAAAGCGCTTGCCATTCGTGGACATAAGGTGCATTTTATTACCTATAAACAGCCTGCCCGCTTGGATTTCTTTACCGAAAATACATTTTACCATGAGGTGTATGTAAGCAATTATCCCTTGTTCGATTTTCCGCCTTACGAAACGGCATTGATTAGCCATTTGGTGGATGTGGTGAGATTTGAGAAGCTCGATATATTGCATGTTCATTATGCCATTCCGCATGCGTCTGCGGCCATTATGGCAAAGCATATTTTGGCTGCCGAAGGAATTAACATTCCGGTTATAACCACCTTACATGGCACCGATATTACCTTGGTGGGCAAGGATCCCAGCTTTGAACCTGTTGTAAGTTATAGCATCAACATGTCTGATGGGGTTACCTCAGTTTCGGAATCGCTAAAGCAAGATACCTACAAGCATTTAAAGGTAACACGCAACATTAAAGTGATTCCAAATTTTATTGATTTTACCCGGTTCAGCAAGCAAGATAGAGGTCATTTTAAGAAAGCCATTGCGCCTAATGGAGAAAAATTAGTGGTGCATACTTCCAACTTTAGAAAGGTAAAACGCATAGACGATGCCGTAAAAGTATTTGCCGAAATAAACAAAAAAATTCCTTCCAAATTATTGCTTATTGGTGATGGTCCGGAGCGTGTAAATATTGAAAAATTATGCAGGGATTTAAACCTTGGAAACAGCGTTACATTTTTAGGAAAACAAAATCAGGTAGAAGAAATATTATCGGTATGCGATTTGTTTTTGATGCCAAGTGAAACAGAGAGCTTTGGGTTGGCTGCCTTGGAGGCTATGGCCTGCGAGTTGCCAGTAATATCGAGCAACGCGGGTGGAATACCCGAATTAAATGTAGAAGGTGTAACGGGATTTTTATGTGATGTGGGCGATGTGGCAAGCATGGCCGAAAAGGCCATTTATATTTTAGAAGATTGCGATAGGTTAAAGCAGTTTAAACATGCTGCCTTAGATCGCGCAAAAGAATTTGACATAAACCAAATTGTGCCTGTTTACGAAGCGTATTATTTGGAAGTTTTGGCAAACAGGAAATTCAATATTTAAAGGTTAGTAAAGAAAAGATTTTTAACACTTCTTGAGCCAGTAATGTAGGCTTGAATTATTAACTTGTAATGTAAGTTTGAATTATTAACTAGTAATGTAAGTTTGAATTATTAACTTGTAATGTAAGCTTGAATTATTAACTGGTAATGTAAGCTAAAAATGTAAACTGAAATTATTAAGCTAGAAATGTAAGCTTGAAATGTAGGCCTGAATTATTAAGCTAGAAATGTATGCTAAAAATGTAAACTGAAATTATTAAGCTAGAAATGTAAGCTGGTTAAAACAAACACCTGTTAATCCAGCCATTTAAGGGGTAGCGCTCAATTGGTTTTATACCGATTATACAAAATATATAGTCCAATTTCGACAAATATCTCCTTTTACTATTGTTTTGTTATATGGGCATTTACCCTGGTGAAATTATGAAATAGCTTTGGCCTATTTAATAATTTTAAAATGGGTACAATTTGGATAAAAACTTGACAGATGAAGCATCTATAAAGCTACAAACTAAGCAAAAAAAAAGGCCATTAAATAAATTAATGGCCTTTTTTTTAAAGACTGTCGATGTATTCATATACATCTTTGACCGAAACGAGGGGTTGTAAATCAGCCGCCGTTACAGAGGTACCAAATGCTTCATTGAATGCATTTGCCAACTCATCATAATCACTTGGCTGAAATCCTAACTGAGCTTGCATGATAAGCGTGTCTCCTAGAGGTGCTTTGTCAATGATAATAGTTTTTACTCTTCCTTTATTGTTACCTGCCATAATAAAATAATTAAATAGGGTGAGAATCAAAGATAGTTTTTATTATTGAATATTATAAATCATTTTTGTACCATGAACCAGCTAAAAAAACGCATTGGGATTATTGGGGGTGGACAATTAGGCCGCATGATGATTGAAGAAGGCGCAAGATTGAATTTACATTTTAATGTATTGGAATCGGACAAGAATTGCCCTTGTGCCCACTTGGCAAATGCGTTTATTGAAGGCAGTTTAATGGATGAGGTAAGCATTAGAAAGTTAGCCCAAATTAGCGATGTGCTTACCTACGAAATTGAGCATGTGAACACCGAAGCCTTGCTTAAACTAGAAGCAGAAGGCATGGAAATTATTCCTTCGCCAAGAATCTTAAAAATGATTCAGGACAAAGGTTTACAAAAGGAGTTTTACGCAAAAAACAACATTCCTTCGGGCAGATTTTTCTTGGTAAATAACAAGGAAGAATGGCCGCGATTGATTCCGCTTTTGGGTTCAGAAAAATTTGTGGCCAAAACGCGCACAGGAGGATACGATGGCAAAGGAGTGGCTATTTTAAACACCAAAGAAATATTGGATCAGCCAGAAAAAATTCCTTTTGATGGCCCTTGCGTGCTAGAAGAATTTATTGTGTGTGAAAAAGAATTGGCGGTAATTGTTGCCCGCGATACGCAGGGAAATATTGTTTCTTTTCCTTCTATAGAAATGGAGTTCGACCCCATTGCTAACTTGGTTACCTTGCTAATTTCTCCTGCCAGAGTGGGCAGTATTATTGAAGAAAAGGCAGAAGCCATTGCACGCAATTTGGTTCAGGCACTAGATGGCCCTGGCTTATTTGCAGTGGAGTTATTCTTGGATAAAGAAGGACAAATATTTGTGAATGAAGTGGCGCCAAGGCCTCATAACAGTGGTCACCACACCATCGAAGCTTGCTATACCTCGCAATACGAACAGTTGGCGCGCATCTTACTTGGCTTGCCATTGGGGCATACAGAATTGGTTCAGCCAGCCGGAATGGTAAACCTGTTGGGAGCACCTGGTTTTAGTGGCAGTTACAGACTTGACAAGCTTAATGAAATAAGCAAATTACCAGGGGTGTATGTGCATTTATATGCCAAGGCCGAAAGCAAACCCATGCGTAAAATGGGCCATGTGAGCATTTTGGCACCCACTATAGACGCAGTTATTGAGAAGGCAAATTATGTGAGAGAACATTTAATTTTTGTAAAAGATTAAGCCATGAATGCGGCATTTAACATACTCGCTTGCAACTGGAAACACTACGCCTTACTGGCAGATATAGGTGCAGTAACTTTTTATGAGACTTTTTCGCCACACAATGAAAAGGCCGATATGGTGGCTTATATTGAAAAGACCTATAACCTAAAACAGGTAGAAGATAATTTAAAAGAGGCGCATATTCATTACTTTGTTTGTTACAACGAAAAGCAAGATGTGGGCTATATTAAACTCATCGAAAATGTGGTGGTAGACGAACTTAGTGGCCATATTATGGAGCTAGAAAAAATTTATGTGAGGCAGTTTGCACATGGTACTAAAGCAGCCAGTTTGTTAATGCAAGAAGCAATAGATTTGGCTCGAACCAATGGCGCCAACTACTTGTATTTAGGCGTGTGGCAAGAAAACGAAAGGGCATTGGCATTCTATAAAAAATTTGGATTTGAGGTTTTTAGTACCCGCAGCTTTCAACTGGGAAAAAGGCTTTGCGAGGACTATCTTTTGAAACTTGACATTAGGTTATAGGGTTTTTTGTGTAACAATTCTATATTTTCGCTTTTTAGTCTGAACCTATGTTAAAAAATATTTTTACTTTTTCCCTTCTTTGGGCAATGATTTTAAACGCTGATGCGCAGCGCTATTTGAAACCTGTATTTGATTCGGTGGTGGTAACACCCGATATAGAATATGGCTTTAATTATGGCTTTAAAGGCGATAGTACCAAGCTGTTTTTGGATATATATGAACCTTATGGCGATACCGCTGTTGCTAGGCCATTGTTGGTTTTAGCGCATGGTGGATCTTTTGTTCAGGGCAGTAGAAAAGCGCAGGACATTACTGCTTTATGCCAACGCTTATGCAAAATGGGTTATGTAGCTGTATCTATTCAATACCGTTTGGGTGTTGATATAACCAGCGGCAAAACTTTGGAGCAAGAGTTTCAACAAGCAGTTTGGCGGGGTACGCAAGATGGCAGAGCTGCGGTAAGGTTTATGACTAAAAGCATCGCAATGGGCAATGCTTATAAGCTTGATCCAAACCAAATTTATTCGGGAGGTATTTCGGCTGGTGGCGTATTGGGATTGCACTTGGCATTTTTGGATCAGCCCAATGAGGTGGCTATGTTGAGCATAGACACCAATATAATTGGCGGCATAGAAGGCAATAGCGGAAACCCTGGCTATAGCTGGAAGGTAAAAGGTGTAATTAGCTTATGTGGTGCTTTGGCTTATGTAAGTTGGATTAACAACAACAAAGATGTAAGCATTTGTAACATGCATGGAACCATGGATGCAACGGTACCTTATAAGACTGCTTATTTTAAATTCTTTGGGGCAAATGTTGCGTTGTTGCAAGGCGGATTTAGCGTGGATTCTGCTGCACAAAAACAAGCCATAGACACCCGCTTGCATACCTTTGAAGGTGCAAATCATGTGCCATTTACTGGCATTACAGCCACCCAACAAATGTATATGGATACCACGGTAGATTATGTTGCAAGGTATTTATACAGTCATGTTACGGGCTTAATTCCTACTGCTATTTTAGAACAAAAAAATGCAAGAAAATCGTTGCTAAGTTATCCAAATCCGGCGCAGACTTTATTGCATGTATTTGGATTTGAAGCTGGTCAATCTACTTGGAGCTTATACGATATTCAAGGCAAATTACTATTATCCAAAACCAGCAGTGAACTTGCCGAAACGATTGATGTATCAGTGCTTCCGAGGGGAACTTATGTTCTAATTACTGTTTGTGGCGATAGCACACAGCAACAAAAAATCGTGTTAAATTAATGGCCATTCGCTTCTATCAAATATACGAATTTAAACGCGACGGGGCAGAGCCACAGCAACTCCATTCGGTTCGAACCGTAGAAATAGAAAACAAACTTATTTGCTTAACGCGCTTACCAGAAGGCTACTTTGCCATCGACGATAAATGTCCGCATGCAGGGGCACGCTTAGGCCTAGGAAAATGCACCGAAGAAGGCATGGTGGTTTGTCCCATACACCGCTATCAATACAATGCCAAAACGGGCAGGGGCTTGGCCAAGCAAGGCGATTACGTGAACTCCTACCCTGTTGAAACGCGCGCCGACGGGGTGTATATAGGCTTTGACAAGAAGTGGTGGCAATTTTAGTTTTTAGCCTTCACGTTTGAAAAGGCTCTTTCTTTTAGGTTTAACTCAACTGATTGATCTATGTATTGGGCTAATAAATCGTAGTTAGGTTCTTTAGTTTCAATAAAGGGCCAATGCCGAATGAATTTTTGTTTTGCATCTGCCATTAATTGATGATGCATATCTGGCAATTTTGCCCCATTGCACATACCCAACACAAAATGCTTCTTTTTGTAAATAGCAAAATAAAATAGCAAACCATTGAGGCTATAAAATGGGATATTATATTTTACGTTTTCCTTTATATTAGGATGCGCATGCAATATAATTTCTCGCACTACAAATAGGCGCTCTTGCATCCATTGAGGCAAATCCACGATATAATCTTCTACCTTATAATATTTTTTTGTTGGGGCCATATATGTCCAAATATAGCAATTGAAATTTGGAAAAATAAGTGCATTTTCATTTAAGGCATTTTCTGCTTAACATTGCGCATTGAATGACCCAAATATGAATTTTGAAAACACATTGACCTTTGCCCAAGAGCTAGATAAACAAGATAGTTTAGCCCATTTTAGAAATGAATTTCATTTGTTGCAGAAAGATGGGAAACAGGCAATTTATCTTTGTGGAAACTCATTGGGATTGCAGCCCAAAAGGGCAAAAGCGGCTATTAACCAAGAGTTAAAAGATTGGGCAGAATTGGGTGTTGACGGGCATTTTAACGGGCAAAATCCTTGGATGTATTACCATCATTTTTTAACAGAGAAGGCCGCAAAAGTGGTAGGCGCTAAGCCTAGCGAAGTGGTTATTATGAATAACCTTACTGTCAATTTACATTTAATGATGGTGAGTTTTTATAGACCCACTGCACAGCGGTATAAAATTATGATGGAAGCTACGGCCTTTCCATCAGACCAATATGCCATGGAATCGCAAGTGCGTTTTCACGGTTTGAACCCAGGCGATGCTATTATAGAATTGAACCCGCGCGAGGGAGAATACACCTTACGCACAGAGGATATTTTAGCTAAAATTGAAGAGAACAAAGACAGCTTAGCCATTGTAATGATGGGTGGCGTAAACTATTATACCGGGCAGGCATTTGATATGAAAACGATTGCCGCAGCGGCTCATGCAGTGGGTGCGCGAGCTGGATTTGACTTGGCACATGCCGCGGGAAATTTGCATTTACAATTACATGATTGGAACATAGATTTTGCGGTTTGGTGTACCTATAAATACCTAAATTCTGGTCCGGGTGGAACCAGCGGTGTATTTGTGCATGAGACACATGGCAACAAGCCAGATTTAGTACGTTTTGCAGGTTGGTGGGGACATGATGAGAAAGAAAGATTTAAGATGAAAAAGGGCTTTAAGCCCATGGAAGGTGCGGAAGGTTGGCAATTGAGCAACGCACAAATTTTTCCGATGGCCATACACAAAGCCTCTCTTGAATTATTTGACGAAGCGGGTATAGAAAATTTGCGGGCTAAAAGCGAATTACTCACAGGCTATTTGGAGTATCTATTGAAAGATTTTTCTGCCTATTTAACTGTTATTACTCCGGCCGATCCAAAGCAAAGAGGCTGCCAATTATCCATTATTGTAAAAGAGAACGGACGTAAACTATTTGATTATTTAGAGACTCAACAAATTATTCCAGATTGGCGCGAACCAGATGTAATGAGGATGAGCGCGGTACCTATGTATAATTCCTTTGAGGATATTTTTAGAATTGGCGAAGCATTAAAAGCATATTACCAATAGAAGCAATATTTATAACCCATCCTACAAAAATAATACCGATTATACAAAATATATAGTCCAAATTTGAGAGATATATCTCGTTGTTAAAAGCAAGCGTATTGTTAAGTGCAAATTGTAAGAAATATCGTTTGACAACATTGTTTTGCCTGTTTAGAATTTACGGTCAGACCAACTATGGTTCTTTAGTACTTATATTAAAACAAGGCAAAAATGGTTTTGTGTCATTCTCTCACTCTTATTTCTTTTTAGTTACTCAAATTTACATAGCTTCGTAAATATACGAGTTTAGTGCTTCAAAATCGCCAACTTCTTGTAGCTGCCAACCGTTAACTGCAAATTTTATGGGAGCATACAGACACCAACAAGTATTCGATAATGACTCGTACCAATACGCACTTGAAGTTGCCTTTCAATTGGACACCTATAGTTAATATATAAAGTTGACAGAAAAGACGGTGGAAAATGATATCAAAGCTAAGATTATCGCCTTTTTACAAATTCTTGAAAGAAGCAAGTGAAGCTGAAATAGAATATTTACATGACTTCGTAGACCATCAAATCAAAATTCACACAAGACAGCTTTATTATCACTCACTTTTCATATCACTTTATTTTTTCTTAGAAAGAAAAATGTATCAACTCTATCGAATTGCTGAAGAACATCAATCTTTGAAAATAAAGGACATAAGTGATGACGGGATTTTTAAATATTATAAGTGGCTCAAAATAGTCTTAGGCATAAATTTAGATGCGTTAAATGCAGAGTGGATAGAGATTAGAAAATACAATAAACTTAGAAATAAATTTGTTCATTCATGGACAAATACGTTAGAAAATGTAGACAATAATAAAGAGATGATTAGGACGCTCCAATCAATCAACAATCTTTTAGTCATAGACAAGGGTGATTATCTTGAATTCGAAATTACAGACAAGGAATTATTAATGACTTTTTGCAAAATAATTAGCAAATTTCTTCATAAAGTGTATTTTGAAAAAGCGTAAAAAAATCAGCAGCTAACATACAAAAATCAAACGCGTGAAGTGCAACGGAGCAGCAATTTGATCCTGTGTTCAAAGAACCTTCAGGAGCCTTAGGTTGGCGAAAACTTCTATTGATATGGCCTTTCGTTCGCCACGGAACAAATATGCCAATGTCATTTTTGAATCTCGACGCTGATTTCAGTTTTGTTTTTGTAAACCTGTGGCAGAGCATTCGCATCAAAACTCATAATGCGGATCATAGTTCCGCTATAGAATTCTCTTCATTCAAATTTCCGTGAATGTCGCAACTTTTTCCAAAAACCATATAACCATTCTCATTACCATCAAACTCACCTTTACACTGAAGAGAAAATTCATTCTTTGTGTAAATTATAAATAAAATGGAAAATGAAATGAAAACAACCAAAGACATTGTTGCCATTGCATCAGCAGATTGTAAAACTCTTGCTACTGCAGTGCAAGCTGCGGGCTTAGTGAATACTTTGCAAGGCAATGGACCTTTCACTGTATTTGCACCAACAGACGCAGCTTTTACTGCTATTCAACCTGAAGTAGACAAATTATTGAAACCCGAAAGCAAAGAAAAACTTTCTAAAATTTTGACTTACCATGTTGTGAGTGGGAAAATGAAAGCGGCTGATTTAAAAGACGGACAAGAATTAACTACTGTAGAAGGTGGCAAGTTGAAAGTAACAGTTATAGACGGAAAAGTAACTGTGGGCGGTGCTAAAGTTACTACTGCAGATATTACTGCTTCAAATGGAGTAATTCATGTTATTGACAAAGTACTATTACCTAAAGATTAAATCAAAACATATTAGCAAAAAAATTAACTAATAGTTATGATTTGGCTTAATGAAACTACATACTATGTCAGATTGGCTTAACGGTTATGATGAACACTGTGATTTTCCAATCTTCTCGCAGTGACCAACGAAAAGGTAGGCGTGCGTACAACCGTTTATTATGTATGTTTCATTAAGCAAATCTTTTCTAATAAAAACGAAGAATCTTTGAAAATCAAGTTCTCTGGCAACTTTCAAAAAAAAGCAATTGTGAAACACATGTAGGCATTTATGATACAAAAAATTATATGCTTACATCATTTAAATGTTTAAAAAGCACTAAACCAAATTAAGTACAATAATAATAATCATCACAAAATAACTTTCAATTTTATTTCTCTAAAAAATAATTTAAACATGTCCATTCAAACAATTAATCCCACAACAAATAAAGTCATTGAATCTTTTACTGAAATAACGGAAACGCAGGTTCATGAAGCAGTAGAAAAAGCATCAAGTGCTTATGAAAGTTGGAAAAAGACCGATTACAAATTGAGAGCAGCTTTACTACACAGGGTTGCTGGTTTGCTAAGAGATAAAAAAGATGTTTTAGCAAAGATGATAACATTAGAAATGGGTAAATTATTAACACATGCAGAAGACGAAATAAAATTGAGTGCTGAAATATTTGATTATTATGCCAACAATGCCGAGAGTTTTTTGGCTGATAAAACATTGCATCCAACGCATGGACAAGCATTAATCAGGTATACACCTATTGGAGTTTTGTTAGGTGTGGAGCCTTGCAATTGAGGAACTATTTAAAGAAGCGGGAGCAACCGATGGTTTATACACCAACTTGCTTATTTCTGGTAAACGGGCATCTGCTTTGGTAGCTGACAAAAGAATAAAAGGAGTTTCGCTTACTGGTAGCGAAGCCGCAGGTGCAAGTATAGCTTTAGAAGCAGGAAAACACTTAAAGAAATCGGTATTGGAATTAGGAGGTAGCGATGCCTTTATTGTACTAGACGATGCCGACATGGATAAAACAGTTGAATGGGCGGTAATAGGCAGGATTAATAATAACGGACAATGTTGTGTTGCCTCTAAAAGGTTTATTGTGATGGAAAGTGTAGCAGATATTTTCTTAGAAAAATTTAAAACTAAACTTTCTCAACTCATAGTGGGCGATCCAATGGATGCTACTACGCAATTAGGTCCAATGAGCAGTGAAGAAGCAGCAGAGCTAATAGCAACGCAAGTACAAAAGGCTGTTGATGGCGGTGCTACAATTTTATTAGGTGGAAAAAGGTTGCAAAGAGATGGTGCTTTTATGGAGCCTACTATCATTACCAATATGCAAAAGGATAATCCTATTTACTATGAAGAGTTGTTTGGCCCAGTGGCAACCTTTTTTAGGGTAAAAGATGAACAGGCAGCAATTGATTTAGCTAATGATTCGCCATATGGTCTTGGTGGTTCGGTATTTACGCAAGATATTGAAAGAGGAAAAAGGGTTGCAGACCAAATAGATTCAGGCATGGTTTTCATCAATCACCCAACGTGGACACAGGCTGATTTACCTTTTGGCGGCACAAAGCGTTCCTGTTACGGAAGAGAACTTTCTGCATTAGGTATTGATGAATTTGTAAACAAAAAACTAATCCGAGTCAGTGAATTATCGGACCCTTTTTAAATAAATAATATGAAAACTGAATTAGAATTGAACGAAATGATTTTAGTTGTAACTAACAAAATCAGAGAAAGGGATCCTGAATTACTAAAATACATGAATGAAATGCCTTAAAATTGGGCATCAAATAAAGTTAAAAAATTACCAATAACTGAAATCGCAACTATGGAATTAGATAATTCTTATCAAAATTTAATGACAGAAGTCAACAACTTTACTATTTCATATAATGATGTAGGAGAAGGAAAAATTCCTGTAATATTTCTTCATGGCTTTCCTTTCGATAAGTCGATGTGGAAGGGGCAACTTGATAGTTTAAATTCTTCTTATCGTTTAATAGCTATCGATATTCGTGGGTTTGGCAAATCAACGGATGAAGAGACACCGCTAAGTATTGATTTGTTTAGTGAAGATTTAATAGCTTTTTTGGACAAATTAAATATTAAAAAAGCAATTATTTGCGGGCTCTCCATGGGCGGTTTCATTGCCTTGAATGCCATCAAAAAATTTCCAGAACGATTTGAAGCGTTGATCTTGTGCGACACCCAATGCATTGCCGACACAACAGAAGTAAAAGAAAATCGCTACAAGGCAATTGACCAAATTAACCAAGATGGCGTAATTAAGTTTAATGAAAAATTTATTAAAAGCGTTTTCCATCCAAATTCGTTAACGCATAAAACGGAATTAGTAGAAAACCTTAGTAGCGTTGTGTTTACAAATTCTAAAGAGATAATTATCGCAGGCATAACTGCTTTGGCTGGGCGTTTCGAAACCTGTTCTAGCTTAAGTGCTATTCGCATTCCAACACTTATTATTTGCGGCAGAGAAGATTCAGTAACACCACTCATGCAATCTCAATTTATGCATGAGCATATTGAAGGTTCGAATTTGAAAATTATAGATAATGCCGGACATGTTTCCAATCTTGAACAACCCGAAGAGTTCAATAAATATTTACGTAATTTTTTAGATTCTTTAGATTCTGTTTCTAATGAATTGGGGAATTTGTAAATGAATATAAAAATATTAAAATTAAATCTATTATAATGAAAAACAAATTTCTTTTATTATCAACATTATTTACAATTATTTTTTTTAGCGTTACATCACACGTAAATGCTCAAGTTAATATTGATTTAGAGTCCGGTGCTGTTTTTACTGGTTACAATAATGTTAGAATTCCAGGTGATGCTGGAACATTATTTTCCTTGAAAAATGATTTGAATGCCAAACCAAACGCTTTTATTCGCATTAGAGCAGGATATACAATAAAGTCTAGACATACCATATCTCTTCTATATGCTCCTTTAATTGTGAAATCTAATGGATTAACAACTAAGCAAATTGATTTCGAAGGGGTAAGTTTCCCTTCGAATACTGCTATGAACGCAAGCTATAAGTTTAATTCGTACAGGATAACCTACCGATATGATATTGTAAAAAGGTCAAAAGTTGAATTTGGTTTAGGTTTTACTGCAAAAATAAGAGATGCCGAAATAGCTCTTAATAGTGAGGGATTGGCTGCTTCAAAAAAAAATGTGGGGTTTGTTCCTATAATTAATTTCAGACTTCAATGGAAAATAAATGATAAAATTGGTTTACTCTTTGAGGGGGATGCGTTAGCAGCACCACAAGGGCGAGCGGAAGATGTTCTGTTTGCTGGAACATATAAATTTTCAGAACAATTCTTGGTTCGTTTAGGTTATAGAATTCTTGAAGGAGGAGCAGACAATGATGAGGTATATAATTTTTCTTTGTTCCATTACGCTTCTGTTGGTTTGACATATACTTTTAAAAACAAGTTAAAATAAAATTAGTGCCAAAATACTAATTATGGACCTTGCAAAAAAATTCAAACTTATAGTATCACTTATAATTCCAATAGGATTAGGTTCCATAGCAGGAATATTCACAACTAAAGAAATAGCTGGATGGTATGCTTCTCTGAACAAGCCTTCATTTAATCCACCAAGTTATTTGTTTGGGCTTGTTTGGACAGCATTGTATATACTCATGGGTGTGTCTTTGTTTCTAATTTGGAACACCCCCAAAACTTCTGATAATGTGGTTTTTAATTATCTACATGATTTCGCTTTTCAAAAAGATAAAACCAGTTGCCGCTTATCTTCAAATCCCTTATTTGATTTGGGTATCATTTGCAACTGTTCTAAATATTTCTATTTGGTATTTAAACAGATAAGAAAGCAGTTAAATTGAAAAAAGCAAATAGCAAAATGACTAGCACAATCAAGAAGAAAATTCACTCACCTTAAAATCTACTTATGATGTCATCACCATTCGCAATTATATTCTGCAAACTTTTGAAAATATAATTTCAGCCAGCGAAGAAGAAAAAGAAAGTTTGTTCCACTTTGTAATTGTAGCTGCTGGGCCAACAGGTGTTGAATTATCAGAAGCATTTGCACCGAAACATTTGTAAAAAATTATGACGGAAATATCCTTACGCTCAATACAAGCGAAGCAATAAAAACAAAAACTGTTATTTGGGCAGCAGGTGTTACAGGAAATAAAATTGAAGGTTGCGCTCCCGAAATAATCACACCAACAAATCGGATAAGAGTAAATCGAATCAACAAAGTTTTTGAAAACGAAAAAATATTTGCACTTGGTGATTTCGCTAACATGGAAACGCCTCTCTATCCTAAAGCACATCCACAACTTGCCAATGTTGCTATTAATCAGGCTACTTTATTGGCGAAGAATTTGAAAAACTTAGAGCAAAACAAACCAACATCAAACTTTGAATAAAAAGACCTTGGTTCAATGGCAACCATTGGAAGAAACAAAGCTGTTATAACCAATGGTAAGGGCTTTGGGCAACTATTAATTGGCAAGTAATGGTTGTACATCAAATTAATGCGTCACTGATAAATCTTTTTGAAATAGTTGCAGAACATTAATAATTGCTCGACAAATTCAATAGCTTTTAATTGCGCTCAGGCTTGCTTTTTTCTAGGCATTTTTTAGTTGCAAATTTTCTGGTTTACAAAGCTGCAAATTGGTTCAGACCAAAATAATGGCGACTAAATTGGCAAGAGTTTTATAAGC
>Ga0163151_10000710_pt1 | contig 57928 bp, 52 predicted proteins | sample OliLakLV19MP5IB2_FD_145596 | JGI IMG/M metagenome (GOLD analysis project Ga0163151, IMG submission 145596) | Freshwater microbial mat bacterial communities from Lake Vanda, McMurdo Dry Valleys, Antarctica - Oligotrophic Lake LV.19.MP5.IB-2 | ecosystem: Environmental > Aquatic > Freshwater >... | reverse complement strand
GTTTGGAAAAATCTATCAAAAGTTATTGGTAAAATACAATCATGTTTTCTCGGACAGCCGAGTAAAGGATGTTATTAACAAGCAAATAGTGTGATAATTTTATTCATAAATAGTGTATATTTTATTGTTTAAATTCATTTGTGCCACTCCAATATTTATTACCCACATGCCTGCAGTTTTTCCATCTAAAAAGAATATTTTTTTACCTTTAAAAAAAAATCCATTTACAAAAACTGAATCAATAAACTTTTCCGGGTTATCCAATGAACTGCTTAATGGCTGAATATCCCTTCTGCCATTTATTATACATTCAACATCTGGAGTTATAGTTTCAGAAAGACCTTTATTGTTTACCTGCAAGGTGTACGTGCTGTCTATATTTTTGAACTTGAAAATTGCTATTTCTTTATACCATCTCCTCGAACAATCTAAATCTGCGGTTCGGCCTATGTTGAAATCTATTCCCCTGCCAGTTCCATAAAAAATAATTGAATCTCCAGCATCAGATTTAAACTTTAAAGTTTCATTACCAGTATATGGCACACGGGCATTTTGTTTTGCATCTAGGTAAGTATATAAGTCACTATCATCACAGCCGTAATCGCGATTAATGCAAGAGAACAAAAAAAGTGCAATAATTGGTAAAATGTTTTTCATAATAAGGCATTTGTTATCTAATATATCTATGTCAATAAAATAAACGTAACTACTCAGCAACACATATAAAATTTAATATACCAAAAGTCGCAAACAATTATTGAGTTGCAAAATTTATTTTTTTGATGGTTTAAAAACAGATTTTACCTGGTTTTTCTTGAAAATAAATTGTTTAACTGCACAACTCTCTCTTTCCCCCGTAAATTGGCCAGTATTGTTTTCAAGCACAAAAAAGGTATAAGGGAACCGGTGGTTCATTTGCTCATCGTAGGTGCCTTTGCCTTTTGGTCTCCTGTCTCTAAATTTTGCGTGCGAATCAAACTTTATAAGGAGTACAAAAAGAACCAACCAAAATAAAATTAAAAGCCTTCGCGTTTGTATAATATGTTTGCATCAAGGAATCATCACCACAATGCCTGTCAATAGTTGTATAGGGGTGACCATAAGTTCCGCCTTTAATGATATGTCTTCCTCGGAATAATTCATCTGGTTATGCATTAATAAGACAACAAATAAAGGATAGCGTTAATAAGATACTAATTTTTTCATAAGGCCTTAATAGATTATTTCATAAGAAGTAGAATTCAGACTATCTATAACGGAAATCATTCCGAAATCAGGCGCCATCAAACCAATGATTTTAAGTTCTGGGTCAGAATAAGCATATGTATAAAAAACTTTTGAAAAAGTAGTGTCTGCTAAAGATATTATACCCAAGAATTTATTATAAGTGATAAGATTAAACAAGCCATCATAAAAGTATAAATGATTATTTGAAAACTGAATATCAATTATGAAATCATGAACATTAGATACCCTATCTAACCTTGTCCTCAACGAATGCTTCACCTTAAAAACACCCTCCCCTTTTATGGTTTCATAGGTATTGGTAATTTCTTGGTTCTTTTCATCTAAATGGGGACCACAACCTGGAACGCCATAATAATGGAAATCATCGTACCAGGTGGTGTCTGTGCTTTTCTTAACAAAGATTAAGGTGTCTCCCTTGCTGCTTTTAAACTTAATGGTGTCGAAGCTTGGGTCGGTAAAATACTTGGTTCTTTCAAGAGAACTTGCTGTTAAATATTTGTAGGTAATAGCCATGCTCTTACTACAATAATCTTCATTCCATTTGCAAGAAAATAAGACTAAAAAAAGGAGTGAAATAATTAGTAAAGGATGTTTTATTAAAATTGATTTTGTTAATCAAATATAACTTACACGGAGTTAGTGCTAACTTGAAATTTATGTAAAAAATTAATTTTTAGAACTCCCCTTAATTTCATTAATATCCCACATAACAGTGCCTCAAGACTATCTAAAATTTAGTTCTTAATAAATTTTAGGTTTCCTACTGTATTGCCACAACTGATCCAAATAAAGTAAGTGCCATTTTTTAATTGATGAACAGGCAAGGTAATGCTTCTGCTGCCTGTTTCGGTGGTCTCTAAAACCAGTTTTCCGGCCACATCGGTTATCCTTATCAGAACAGGCACGCTTGTGGCAAGAGCTGGACAGTTTATTACTATTTCTTTGGAAGCAGGGTTTGGCATTAAGCTAAATTCCACCGATTTTGAATTTGTAATTAGACCAGAAACACCAACCGTTAAATTAAGCTTAGTGGTATCCTCACAATTATATGCATTTTTTAAAATGGCATATAATTTTGCGGTTCCAATATTACTCCAACTTACCTGCACAGAATCTGTTCCCTGACCAGATATTATTGTGCCTGGATTAAGCACCCAGTTTACCGAAACGCCATTTTGCGGAGGAAGGCTATACGTGTAAGTTTGGTTTGTAACCAGGCCAATTTCCTGCCCAATTATTGTAAAGGCAATTGGCTTTGGATTCTGCAATACACTTACAGGAGAGGATGTAAATGTACAATTTGTACTATCGCCAATTTTAACCCTATACTGGCCGGGTAAATTTGCTTCATAAGTATGGCTTGTAGCGCCATTAATATCATTGTTGTCTAAAGTCCATTTGTAGGTTAAACCAGCAACTAATGGTGTGCTAAGCAATACACTTTTGCCTATGCAAAAGGAGGCATTTGCATTAGGTGAAATGATAGGCGTGCTTAGCAGATTTATGGTCACAGAAATAACCAGGGTGGTGTCTTTACAACCCGTAGAATCTGATAATATTACGCTATACGCATTTGCTTGTTTGGCATAAATTATTAGGCTAGTAGTATCTGCTGTAGGCACCCCATTTTTAAGCCACCTTAGCTTTCCATTTGGCGTGCTATTTACTTGCAAGCCAACACTGTCATAGCTGCAAATTCGGGCTGAACCAATTGCGCTTAGCGTTGCAAATTTCTTTTGAAAACTGCTTACCACAACCATGTCCGATGTGTCTTTACAACCTATTAAATCGGTAAGAATTAGTTGATACGAGCCTGCCAATGAAACCTTAAGTTTGGTAGAATCTAGGTTGGATATTCCAACATTATTCCTAAGCCAAGTATATTTTGCGCCAGTTACTTGGCTTGCAAATAGCGTGGCAGAACCACCCAAACAAAATGATGCAGCGGTGTTAGGTGTTGTAATTGCCAATGTTGGATTTTTAATGGATAGGTTTATCGCAGGGGAAGAGTCGCTTGCTAAGGCACCAATATAAAGAATGGCCTTATAGTTACCGGCTTGCCAAGCATAATAGGATCCACTTACAGCTCCAGGCAAAAGGATGCCATCTTTCTGCCACTTTACTGTAAATCCTGCCGAATCTGGGAAGCTAAGTAAGCTGCCTCCTCCGGGACAAAAGATTAATTTTTCTGGAAGAATATTGTAATTTTTTAAGGTTATTTTGAATGATTGAATGATTCTAGCTGGCATCGGACAAATTCGATCTGCACTTTGCACCGCTAAAATATAGGGCTGTTTGTTCCACAACGTAATGGGTGGTGTCCAGCAAAACCGCAAACTGTCGTACCGAGGTCCATTGATGCCACGCAAGATTGGGTTATACAGTTTAGTCACTGTTGCACCCTTGTTTTGGAGTTGTGCTGGCAGAAACAAAGTAAGGTCTGTTGTATCAGCCTTATTTGAGGTATCTGGCGCCGATACAATAAAACATAGCGGTTTTCCGGCAAAGGCGGTTCGGTTGTAATGGGGAGTATTGGCATGAATTACACCGCTCGAATCATAGGTTTTTATAATTGGAGCCAAATTGGGGCCGCAAGGGGTAGAATATACTTGAATATCCCTTCTTGTCATACCAACGAGCATAGGTGTGCCACCTATGTTTCTCCACTGCCTTACCATGATAACTAAATTGGCAACAAATGACCCAATGGGCCTAAAGAAAATATCACCGTTGGTTGGATTAATGTTTATCCCAATTGGATAAACTCCTGGAGGAGACTGACTAGGAGCACCTAAATATGGAAAGGGCACTGTTATACTGAATTGTGAGGTATATGGGGCAGGTGTTCCAGGTGCTGTAAGGCACGGCCCAAACGCATAACTCAAGGAGTCTCCATCTGGGTCTGAAGCGCCTATATTGTAATTGAAATCTCTGCCTGCACACATGATAAAAATTGGATCAGTATTGAAGGTTGGCGAACTGTTGGGAACTGTTAAACAGCGATTAATAAATGCCTCAGTATAGAAAGGATGAGAGCTTGGATTTAATAAGGTTGTAATAGTTGAATTTCTGCAACAGGTAGAATAACCAATATTAATTAAGCAACAGGTGGAAGGTATGCTGCTAAGGTTAATGGTTCCAGTAAAAGTATATATCTCAATTCCTGGGGTAAATGACCCTGGGGTGCGCGACCCACAATTGCTGCAAACTGTTTTTTCGGTGGAACAGAGCTGAATCACGTCAAATCCACTAGAACCGGTTACAACGCTTAGATTTTGGGTGCCAAATCCAGTTCCTGCGCAAGTGCTAGCAGGAAGCCCCGATCCTGCAGGAATAGCAGCTCCAGTAATGGTTAACCCTATTGCGCAAGTTGGACTAATTCCTGCAGGACAATTGGCGCACATTTGTAAGCCTGTACAATCCCGGTAAACTTTTAGGGTAACACTATAAACGTTTGGATTGGAAGTGCCTTGATACACAATATCCGAGCCCACCACATGAGAGGCCATTGCGGGAAAAGTAAATAATAGCAAATAGGTAAATACAAAAAACCTGGTAAGCTTAAAGCATACAATGTAATATGTTTTCATAGGTATTAAATAAACGTGGTTAAACTTAAAATGGGGGCGAAAAAACTATTTCACAAATAGCATTTCGCGGTATTTTGGAAGTTTCCATAATTCATCGTCAATCATGAATTCTAGGGCATCGCTGCTCTTTCTAATTGGATCGAACAATGGCTTAATTTTACTCGAGAATGCCACCGCAGTTTTGTGTGTGCTGTCCAAGTGATGTGCCTTGTCTAGCTCTGCCAATAGTTTGGTTACATGCACACTAATGTTCTTAATATGCCCCGCCAATTCTTTAATCATACTCACTTGAACTTCGGTATCCGATTTGCTTAAACCCGCATCTTTCATGGCTTTTACATTCTCTGCTAAATTACGTTGGTAGGCAATGGCAGCAGGTATAACGTGGCTAGTTGCCAATTGCGCCATTAATTTTGCCTCAATGTCTATTTTCTTTACATACAATTCTTGCATGATTTCGTAACGCGCATCTAATTCTACTGCATTAAAAATCTCATTTCTTACAAACAGTTCTCTGGTGCCTTTGCTAATGTATGCATTTAACGCTTCGGGTGTGCTCTTAATGTTGTTTAGGCCGCGTTTTGCTGCTTCCTTCACCCACTCGTCGCCATACCCATTGCCTTCAAATAATATCTTCTTACTCAATTTGTAATAGCCTTTTAACACTTCTAAAATGGCTTCATCTTTCTTCTTACCTTTTTTAATTAAAGCATCCGAATCGGCTTTAAATTTGTTTAGCTGGTCGGCCATAATGGTATTCATTACAATCATGGCATTGGCACTGTTGGCGCTAGAACCCACTGCCCTAAATTCAAACTTGTTGCCAGTAAAAGCAAAAGGCGAAGTACGGTTGCGGTCTGTATTATCCAACAAAATATCCGGAATTTTTTTCACATTAATAGAGCCAGCTTTATTCATATTACCCGTGGTTTTGTTGTTTAACAAACCTTCTAAAACCTCGGTCATCTGACTGCCAATGAATATACTCATGATGGCCGGTGGCGCTTCATTGGCACCTAAGCGGTGCTCGTTGCCAGCGGAAGCAATAGAAGCACGCAATAAATCGGCATGATCGTGTACCGCTTTAATAACGTTAACAAAGAACGATAAGAATTGTAAGTTGTTGGCAGGATCGGCCGTAGGTGCCAATAAATTGGTGCCTGTATTGGTAATTAAACTCCAGTTATTGTGTTTGCCGCTGCCATTTACGCCTGCAAAAGGCTTCTCGTGCAACAATACCTTAAACTTGTGACGCAAGGCAACTTTTTCCATTACATCCATCAACAATTGGTTGTGGTCTATGGCCAAATTCACCTCTTCAAAATTAGGCGCACACTCATACTGAGAAGGCGCAACCTCATTGTGACGTGTCTTTAAAGGAATACCTAACTTGTAACACTCGGTTTCATAATCCACCATAAAATCGTGGACGCGAGGTGGGATCGAACCGAAATAATGGTCTTCTAATTGCTGACCTTTTTCTGGCGATAAGCCAATTAAAGTTCTGCCGGTTAGCATTAAATCTGGACGTGCCACACACATGGCTTCGTCAATTAAAAAGTATTCTTGCTCAATGCCCAAAGAGGCAAATGCTTTGGTTACTTGCTTGTCGAAATAGCTCGAACAAACATTTACGACGGCTTTTTCAACCGCGTGCAATGCCTTTAGCAAAGGTGCTTTATAGTCTAAAGCTTCGCCTGTATAAGAAACAAATATGGTTGGAATACACAAGGTACTGCCATTGGATCCTTCCATGATAAAAGCAGGAGAGGAAGGGTCCCAAGCCGTATAGCCACGTGCTTCAAAAGTGTTGCGAATGCCGCCATTAGGGAAGCTAGAAGCATCTGGTTCTTGCTGAACCAAAGCGCCTCCTGCAAATTTTTCGATGGCTCTGCCATCTTCGGTTGGCTCAAAAAATGAGTCGTGCTTCTCTGCTGTAGCGCCAGTTAAAGGCTGAAACCAATGCGTATAGTGACTCACGCCTTTAGAGATGGCCCAATTTTTCATACCCGCTGCCACCTGATCGGCCATGGAGCGGTCAATTTTTTCGCCATTTTTAATGGCAGCAGAAACGGCTCTATAGGCTTCCTTTGAAAGGAATTCCATCATGGCCGAATCGTGAAATACGTTGGAGTTGAAGTAATCTGAAATACGTACAGAAGGTGGGGTTACAGTAACCGTTTTTCTGCTTTGTACCGTGTCGAGGGCTTTGGAGCGTAAAGTAAGCATAGTGCTGGTATGTTTTTATATTATGGGTCCGAAGATAATACACCCAATAATTTTGCGAAAGAAAATTGTAAACAAAAATTCCGCAAGGCGCTCAGCAATAGTAAATATTGCTGTCTTAGCTATATAAGTTTTTTTAGCAGGCCCTCTTTTAAGGCATAATTACTGGCTACCAAATGGGCTATTGCATAAGTTTCCAAAACATATTTAAATAAAAGTGTGGCCACCACAATCATATCAACCCTAAAATCTAAGAGGCCTTTCATTGCTTTCCTATCTGCTTCAGTTGAGTTTAGGATTAAACCGAAAAAAGCTGAAACGTTTTCTCTAGAAACCTCGTGTGCAAAGGGAGTTACGGATTTACAGGTTTGGTTTAAGTGGAGTTTTAATACCTCTAACAGTGTTTCAAAACTACCCGCAGCGCCTATCAATAAATCTACTTTTCCTTCTTTTTGTTCGGTTTGAACCAAGGCCAAGGTTAATGGTTTTAGCATTTCTTGCAAATAGGATGCTATCTCTTCCATTTCATGCCTTAGAATTGGATCAGACGGATTAAAACGCTCCAATAACCTGGCTGCTCCAATTTCAAAACTTTGTTTCCAAAGAATTTTGTCTTTTTTACCTATGATAAATTCTACGCTGCCGCCGCCAATATCCATGACCAAAACTGGCTTTTCAGGAAAAGGAAAAGATAGGCTCACGCCTTTGTAAATTAGCTCGGCTTCCAAATAGCCGCTAATACTTTCAATATTAAACCCAAAACGATGCTTGGCTTCTGCTAAAAAGGCTGCACCATTTTTTGCATTTCTGATGGCCGAGGTGCCAATAGCAACAATACTTGTAAGCTTATATTGTGCTATTACTTCATCAAATTTGCCCAAAGCATCCAGGCCTCTTTTGTAGGCCGCTTCAGTTATAATTCCGTTGTTAATACCACCAGCACCAATCTTCACAGGAATTTGCAATTGATAATGTTCAATCACCGCGTCATCCTTCAACTCCGCAATAAGCAGGTGAAAGGTGTTGGTGCCTAAGTCTAGAACAGCTCTCAATGAAGACGGATTAACGTAATTTGACATTTAGTTTTGGTTGGCAATGCAAAAGTATGAATTGGCATCTTATCATCAATACTTTTGCCTCTTTTTAAATGTGTACCCAAAAGATAAGCCACCAAATGGGATTATTTTTTCTTCGAAATTGGATGCATAAAATGGGGTAAAACCTGCTCTAAATAAAAATCCCTTTGAAGCTGTATAGCGATAACCGATTCTTGCAAAGCATAAAACCTTGTGTCGATTAAAACTTAAATCAGTGATATATTATTGAGCGCTATAATAATAGTTAGTTATCCCCGCTCCAAACTCAAGATAATGCTTCTTACCTTTACCATTAAATATTTTGAATTCGAGCGGAATTACAGTTTCATTAAAAACAAATGGTTTACTATTTGTAAATCCATAACCAAGGCTAGTGGCTAGTGTCCATTTTGAAAACTTTGCTAACTCTTTTTCGTAAAAAATAGTTTTCTAGTTACTTTTACCAGTGTATCTTCTATATTAGTTATACAAGTATTAAAGGGAGCGCAAATAGCTAAAGAAACCTGAATTTGAGATTCCCATTTTCCTTTAATCCTGCTAGAGGGCAAAATCGTATTTCTTGTCTTGCCTTTGGATTAGTAATTTCCAAACCAAGTTTGCCTTCCGTTTTTAGTGTAAAATACTGAATGTTGTTAGTTAAAAAATTGAGGTCAAAAGCATGGGTTGTTCCTAGTTTTTCATTTGCAGCAGAGCTGTTACCAGTTGTTTCCCAATTTCGAGAATTTGCATTGAATGCTTATCCAAAAACAGCGATCAGAATTGTAGTTTCATAGTTTTAGAGGTTAGTTAATTTGTTTCGATTGTTTAAACAAAAATTTAACCTTTTAAATTAATTTACTCATGTTTAAAACCTATATTTTACATATTCTAAAGCAGGTCACCACTCACAAGTGCAGTATTTTTTTTGATATACAGTTCTTGTCTAGGACAGTGAATATTGAGATAACATCTTTTTGTAGCTTCTATTTTCCATGGACTATTTTTAAACAAGCATCTTAACCGGATTTTCCAGCAAATCCTTTAAAGTAACAAGCAATGCAGAGCCTACTGCACCGTCTACCACGCGGTGATCGCAACTTAAAGTTACTTTCATTACCTGGGCAATTTTCATGGCACCATTTTCTGCAACCACAGTTTCTTTAGCCGCACCTACTGCTAAAATACAGGCATCGGGCGGATTAATAATAGCTGTAAACTCGTCGATGCCAAACATACCCAAATTTGAAATGGTAAAAGTATTGCCTTCAAACTCGTTGGGTTGTAATTTCTTGCTTTTTGCTTTCTCGGCCAATTGTTTTACCTCGGTGCTTATGTGCGCCAAACTTTTATTGTCGGCAAACTTCACCACAGGTACAATTAAGCCGTCTTCAATGGCTACCGCTACGCCAATATTGATGTGTTGGTTATAGCGAATTTTATCGCCCAACCAAGATGAGTTGGCGGCTGGATTCCTGCGTAACGAAAGGGCTACAGCCTTTATAATAATATCGTTCACCGAGATTTTAACCTCGCTGTATTCGTTCATTTGTTTGCGTGCGGCAATGGCTTTATCCATGTTAATAGACATGGTTAAATAGAAATGCGGAGCGGTGTGTTTGCTTTCGCTTAACCTGCGGGCAATGGCTTTGCGCATTTGACTCACCGGCACTTCGGTATAGCTTTCTTGGGCCACAATTGGCGGCAAGGCAATGGCCGCAGTTTTTTCGGTTTGAACCGATTTGCTTGCTGGAACAAAGCTTTCCACGTCCTTTTTTACGATGCGTCCGTTATCGCCGCTGCCTGCAACCTGACTAAGGTCGATGCCTTTTTCTTTGGCTACAGATTTTGCCAAAGGGGAAGCTTTTATTCTATTGCCGTGCGAGTTGTTGGCGGCCAGAGTTTCTTGTTCGGGAGTTTCTTTTTCGGGCGCATTATTTTCGTGCACATTATTTTCGGGCGCAGCATTTTCGGGCGCAGGCGATTCTTTGCTTGCAGCAGGAGCGCTTTCAGCAGCGTTTGGTTCGGCCAAAACGGCCTTAGAACTTGCGCTATTAAGCAGAGTAGAAATGTCTTCACCTTTCTGACCCACAATGGCAATTAACGCATCCACCGGAACCGAGCCACCTGCTGGAATGCCAATATGCAAAAGCGTGCCTTTTACATAATTTTCTAGCTCCATGGTGGCCTTATCTGTCTCCACTTCGGCCAAAATATCGCCCGGTTTTATATCGTCGCCCACCTTTTTAAGCCATGATACAATAACCCCTTCGGTCATGGTATCGCTCATTTTGGGCATGTTAATTACTTCAGCCATGTTAATCCTTCGTTTTTAAACAAGTTGCAAAAATATCTATTCTAACCTGCTATGCAAGCCACAATTTTGTAAATTATTTAAGATACACGCACATAAATTTGGCGGTAGACCGTTTGTTGGCATCTTCCAGCCTTAAGAATTCCTCTGTAACAATGAAGTGATCGGTGCTTTCTAGGGCATCGCGCAGGGTGGCTTCAGTCTCTAAATCGGGACACGACATCATGGTTGTAACCAAGTTGCTAAAGCCAATTTTGTTGTTGTTGCCTAATTCGTATTTGCCCAAAAGGGTATTGCAACCGCCATTACCAGAGAAGGAAGGTGTGCCCGCTTTAAACATAATAAACGGCTCCTTGGTTCGGCCCTCAACTTGCTGTATAGGCTTGCCATTGAGTTCAACCAAACGCCAGTATTTTTCTAAGATGCTCACTTTGTCTTTGCTCAATACATAATACGGCGCCTCTGGTCCCGTAATTACCTTGCCATCTCTGTCTAGTAAAATGAGTTTGTTATCTGCAATTTTTGCGTACGAAGAATCTTTACCTGCCAATAGTAATAGCGTAAAACCATCCTTGTTCCAGAAAATTTTGCCCTTGTCTTCGTAAATGTCTGGCCCTTTGCCTACGTATTTGGTTTGGATAATGAATTTATTGTCCTTGCCTAGGCGAATCATGGTTTTGATACCTTCACAGTCGGCACAAGGCACCGAGCCCAAATAAACACCATCCCACTCCTTCACTTTGGCTGGAGCTAGGTTGGTCCAAGGATTTTTTTTGTCCTTTTTGCTTTTCTTTTGCGCAAAGGCTGGCGAAAGCGAAAGTGAAAACAACGCCAATAGGAGCGATACCTGAATTATTTTTGAGTTTTTCATAATTGACACATTAGGGCATAAAAGTATATAAAAGTTTTATTTTGGCAAATTTTCGCATCGTTAAAAGGCGTGAGGTGTTCATTTTAATTTGGGTTCAATGTTTGGCAGGTTTTTTTTTGAAGTGCATTTTTTTTGATTTGAACCCATTTAATTCAAAAGCTGGATTAGGCAAGATTTAGCCGCTATTTGGTGAGCAAGCCGAAGTGAAAATAGCCGATCAATGTAGGGTGCTCTGTTGTAAATTGCTAAGCTATACCGAAACTGAAATTGCAAATGATTTTAACATACAGCAATCCGCTGTAAATTAACGTTCCAATAGCGCAGGCTGGAATGCGATTCATGCAATGGTTCAACGACTTGAAAGTATCTACACCCATGAATAAGGATTTGGTTCAATTTACATTTGAGCAAGGAAACATATTAATTCTGATCCTATTGGCGCATGTTTTGGCCGATTTTGTTTTTGAAACCAATAAAATGGTAGAAGAAAAAAAAAGTGGCTCAGTAAACAAATGTGGTATCATATAGCCATCGTATTTGCTGCTACCTTTTTACTCACATTTTTATGGGAATTAACAGTGGTAATTTCAATCACACATTGGGCGATAGATTCAGTAAATGTACATTATTCAAAAAAGACAAAAAGCGAATTTGGATTATTTTCATTGGATTAGCTTATGCATGTAGGGGTGATAATCTCTGTTTGGGCTGTCTTTTATCAGTTATTTAACCCCATGGGTAAATTAGTTTTTGCCTATTCGCTTGTAATTTGGCCAATGGGTTATGGGTTAAAATTTGCCCTTCGTGCCATGGCACCTAAGCATAATATGAATAAAGTTGAACATGGTGGAAAATTGATTGGACAATTTGAACGCATTATTATCCTCACTTTTGTATTGCTGAACCAATATGAAGCCATAAGGTTATTAACTATAGGAAAAGGCAATATACGATTTGCATAAAAAGATGAAAATTTTAAAAGCGAATACGTATCACTTGGAGCTATGATGAGTTATGCCTTGTCTATTACTATAGGGGTGCTAGTAAATTGGTTAATGAGTTTAGCTTATAGAAATGTTAGCGATAAATACTATTTTGGCAAACAATTAATATGAATACATTTTCAAACGTAAAGGAATTGATTACTGCGCTTAATAGAGAGCAGAAACTTCTTACGGAAATGTTCCAGAAGAGAAAATCTTTGTCCTATAAATATGAGTATGCCCTAGATTTGGTAGAAGGACAAGATAGCAGAATTCAATATTTACTCGAACGTTCTGTGATTAGACTAAACGGTAATTTTTTAGAAATTGACGACCAGTTTTTGCAGTTTTTTGAGCAGGTTTTGGAGATTAATGAGGAAATAAATACTTCTTATATCAACGAGAATATTCAGAATATAAGGCAAAATATTATTTACTATTTTAATGAACCAAATGAGCAAAGGAAATATAATTATTTAAGGATAATTAAAAACACTTTAAGAAAATTGGGGTCAATTACGCTCAGGAATGTGGTTGACTTGAAGCGGAATATTGAAACAACTTTTAAAAATGAGCCGACTTATAAAATCAAGAAAACGAAACTCGAAAACCTCGACAAAAAGCGAAAAGACATTGCTGTTCTTATAGATTTAACAGACAAGCTTATATATGAGGATGAATTAACCTTTTTTAAATCGGCTTTAGATGAAGAATTAAATAGGATTATTATTCAGCTAAAAATCCAGGTAGGTAAATGTACGCACAATTTAATTGATATTGAGAAGCAGATAATAGACTTCCTCAATCAAATAAAATATCAAAACAATGTAATTGAAAAGTTAAGAATTATAAAACACCTCAAAGATCAATTTATCTTGCGAACAGTTACAGATTTTGATTCTTTGCTTTCTTTAAACTCTTCGGTTCTGTTTGAACCAAACCCGACGTTTCCCTTAAAGCTTTCATTAGAATATTTGCAAACAGATGAGGATGCTTATGCGAGTATTAAAAAAGTTGTAAAGAGAGTGGGTTCAAGCAGTACTTTAAAAAGAGCCCTTGCCGAAAAGATATCGAGTGAATACTTGGAGACGCAAAACGAGGAGGAAATACAAATTAACTTGGAAGAGGTGAAGAATGGATTTGTAGCCTCTGGTTATAACCTGTTTGATTTTGTGGTGAATTATAACTTTTCAAAAGTGGTTACATTTGATGAAAGAGTGACTATTTTTTGTCAGTTAATTTCGCAATACGAATCTATTTTTGAGGTGACAGAAAATTTTAAAGAAGAAAATGAGGTTGAATTTGCTATGGTTTATCCAAAATAAATATTAAAAGAATGAAAGTGCCACCCCAAACATCAGAAATATTTGAAAGCCTCATTAAGGGTCAGTTCATTAGTTCGAATAGCAGCAATCCTGATATTCGTAAATTGTATGCCATAATAGAGGACGACCAAAACTTTGAGGAACTCTATGCCTACTTTAGAAATATTAATTTCACTTTGGAAAAAGGAGAGGAGTATTTCTACTTTAGCAGGGTAGAAAATAAAGTTGACCTAGAAAGAAAAATTGAAATTGCATTTAGGTGGATAGACATCATTGATTTTTTTAAAAACTTCGATAATAGTTTTGGTTCAGGCCATAGATTTACACCCTCTGATATTTTAGGTAGAGTGAAAATTGATGCAGATTTGGAGTCTAAATTGGAAGGACTTAAAAAGCATACTGGGAAGGAAAAATACCAGGAAATTATTGAAAAGTTGCTATCCATGCTTGTTAATGATACTTATATTGAATTGGAAAATGCAATTACGCACCAATACAAGGTTTTGGCTTCTTTTAAATACCTCGAACAACTCATATTAACCATCAATATTCCAGAGGAAGTAAAGAATGAGATCTCTAAATAAAATTATTTTCATCAATAGTGCCAACAAATCTATCAAGTATGCGGAAGTAAACTTGGATGGAAATGTTCACCTTATAGGAACGCAAGGCGTTGGGAAAAGCACCTTGTTGAGGGCTATTCTATTCTTTTATAATGCCGATAAAATAAAACTAGGTATTGATAAAGGCAAAAGGACTTTTGATGAATATTACTTTCCCTACCAAAATTCGTATATTGTTTATGAAGTTAAAACAGAAACTGGATTGTTTTGTGTTCTTGCTTTTAAATCGCAGGGGAGGGTAGCTTTAAGGTTTTTTGATGCCGCATTCGACAAAAACTTTTTTATTGATAAGGAAGGAAAGGCGCATGAAAGTTGGGATAAGACAAGAGAGGCATTTGGGAAGAATATTTTTTATACGAAAATAATTCATAGTTATGAGGAGTATAGAAATATTCTTTATGGAAACAACAAGGGATTGACGAATGAATTTAGAAAATATGCCTTACTCGAAAGCAAGCAATACCAGAACATTCCAAGAACCATTACCAATGTATTTTTAAATGCAAATTTAAGTGCAGAGTTTGTAAAGGAAACCATCATAAAATCTTTGAATGAAGAGGATATAAAAATTGATTTAACAAACTATTCGCATAACCATTTAAGGGATTTTGAGTCGAATTTAAGCGATATAAAAAAGTGGACAGATAGAAATAAAAGCGGTGAAAATGCGGTAGAAAAACAAGCAGGTCATGTTTCTAGGTTTTATTCTGCCTTAAAACATTTAGATAAAAAGAAGATAGAATTGGCCTTGCAACTAGGCTGGGCCTTAAACAATTTAAAGGAATTGCAGCCTCGGGCTAAAGAAAAGTTGGCAATAGAGGAGCTTAAAAGAAAAAAGCTAAGTGAAAAGCTAAGGGACCTAGATGGGGTATTTGATAAAAAGAAGGAAAAGGCAATAGAGCAAATAGGAAAATTTAAGGGAAAATTAAATGAGATAAAGGAAAGACGTGGGCAATATGAAGTATTAAAGATAGACCTTATTCTTGAGAAGGTTTCTAAGAGGAATTCTTTGGAAATTGATAAAAGAAACCTCTTGGTTGAACAAGCTATCCTTAGCTCTAAATTTCTCGAAATTACGCAACGGTATGATGCATTATTAAATCAATTAGCAAATCAGTTAAAGGAGTACAAAAACAGCAAGCAATTCGATAAGATCAATGCCCAAGAAGCACTTTTTCTATTCAAAGAAAAAGTAAGTAAGGAGTATGAATTGCTTTTTGAAGAGATTAGAAAGCAAAATAAGAGGCAATTAGAGATTGCAAATGGGCTTGTAAAAGAAAAAGCAGATGCCATTACAAATCTTAGGATTAAGCGTTCTGAAATTATAAACAAACATCTTTATGAAACCGAAATTGAGGGTTTTAAATCGGAAATACTTGCTTTAACTAATTCTGTTGCAGATGCTGAAAACGAGGTTCGAAGGGCAAACGAAAAAATTAAGAATATACAGAAGGAGTGGGAGCTTGAAGAGATAGGCGTTAAAGCTACAAATGATAGACTGCTTGAGAGGCAAAATGATATTCAAAGCTCTCTTTTGGGAATTGTTGCATCTATTGAAGCCAAATTAGAAAATACCAAAGACTCACTTTATGGCTGGCTAAATGAACATGTGCCCGATTGGGCCATGTCGATTGGAAAAGTAATTGATGAAGAAAATGTATTGTTTAAATCGGGCTTAAATCCACGAATAGTGGGTAAGTTAGACTTAAGTTTCTTTGGAATTGGGATCAACACCGAAGAAATTAGTAAGTCGGTTAAGACCGTTGCAGATTATGAAAAAGAAAAGGAAGAGTTAAAAGATAAAATTCAATCTGGGCTGCAGGCCATTGCTACTTTAAATGTTAAGCAAGCCGAAGATTCGGAAAAATTGAAACGAAAATTTCAGCCAAAAGTTAAAGAGCAAAAGGAGGTTATACAGAATAACGAATATGCATTAGGCCAAAATAAAATTCGCCTTCAAGAAAAAGATGTTCGATTGGCTGAATTAAAAAGCAAAATAGAGGTAGAAAAAAAGGACGCATTGGCGAATAATGAGGATGAAACAGCCAGATATAGTGAAGAGGAACTTAAAGCCAAAGATGAAGTTATAAAGATTGAAGCCGGTATCAATAAATTAATTGATGGAAAGCGTAAAGAAAAAGAATCTAAATTTAAAGTTGAACAGCAAAAGTTCTCTGAAATTCAGGCAAGAATTGAACTTGAAATTCAACAAAACAAAATTGAATTGGCTCGGAAAGAACTGAACATAAAAGCGCTACAAAACAGGGAATTAGACAAAAAAGGTGCAGACACAAAAAAGCTTTCCGAAATTGATATACGTCTTATAGAAATCAATACCGAATTAGTTTTTATTAATACTAACAGAGACACTGTTGCCGAATACTATAAGGATAAAAGAGAGTTGTTTGATAAAGAGGATGAATTCAAGAATCAAAAATTGAGTTTTGAAAGACAATTGGACGCAGACCTGAATAAACACAAACAACAGCAGAAAAAATTCTACCAAGAAATGGGTGAACTCAAGGCAGAAATAGAGTCAATTAATAGAAAGTTAGGGTTGTTTGAAACCGATATTAGCGCTTACGAATCTTTCCTGAAAACGGATACTTATGAATCTTTTGATATAGATATTTCGACATTTGATGAAAAGCATAAAACCGACTTGCTATGTGTAAAAATTATTGAAGAACTAAATCAAACTTATTATGCATTGAAGGATAGAAATACTGATTTACAGGAAGCGGTTAATAGGTTCACTGGTAATTTTCAAGAGAGCAATATCTTTAGCTTTAAAACGAAATTTACGGATAGAAAAGAGTATGTAGAATTTGCGGAATTGTTGAAAGAATTTATTGATGAAAATAAAATTGACGAGTATAAGAAAAGGGTTGAAGAAAGGTTTGCCCATATTATAAGGCAAATTGGAAAGGAAACAGGCGATTTAGTGTCAAAAGAGGGCGAAATTCATGAAGTTATTAGCGACATTAATAAAGATTTTGTTGCTAGAAAATTTGTCCAAGCCATTAAAAGCATGGAGCTTAGAACGGTGGCTAGTGCAAACAGAATATTCCAATTATTAGTTGAAATAAAAAAGTTTAACGATGAGAATAGTTTCACTTTAGGTGTTCCAAATCTATTTGCCCAAGAAGGACAATCGGGTAAGAATGAGAAAGCCATTTCTTTACTTAAACAGTTAATAAAAGAGATGTTGGTATCTAAAGAAAAGGAATTAACACTTTCCGATTCCTTTGAACTTCAGTTTAGAATTGTTGAAAATGATAATGATACAGATTGGGTAGAGAAGTTGTCAAATGTTGGTTCAGACGGAACTGATATTTTGGTAAAAGCCATGATTAATATTATGTTGTTAAACGTGTTTAAAGAAAGAGCGGCTAAAAAAAATAAAGATGATTTTCGTTTGCATTGTATGATGGATGAGATAGGGAAGCTTCATCCTAACAACGTAAAAGGGATTTTGAAATTTGCAAACGATAGGAATATTTACCTTATAAATAGTTCGCCAACCTCATATAATGCCGCAGACTACCGTTATACATACCTATTGGCAAAGGACGATAAAAACGTTACAAGCATTAAGCGATTAGTAAGAAAAATTCCAAATTTGGAAAGTGAAAATACAGCTCAAGCAACATGAAAATTCCTATTCAAATAGCCGAAAGCTTATTGTTGCTTTCTTTGGGTGAAACCATTGCGAATGGTTCTGCCAAACACGTTTTAATAGATGAATTGGTTAGGGAGGGAATTCTTGAAAGAAATGGCAGAATTAAGAAAAACCTGCGACTGCAAGATGTTAAAGCATTGAATACGTATTTGGAAAACCAATGTGCTATCTACAACCTCAAAGACTATATTATTTTAAGCCAAAAGGAAGAAGTAACAAGAGCAGAGTTAGTATCTGTTTCTTCTGATTCTAAGCTTGTAAAAGTGCGCACATTTAAAGGCTTTTTGATTAACTGTTTCAGTCCGGTAAAAGCCACGCTTAACGGAAAACAAATTGTCCTAAATCCTGCAGAGGGTACGTTTCAATTTATTTATGATTTTGAAAGTTTTTTCCCTTCACAAGACACCTTAATTGTTGGAGTAGAGAATCCTGAAAGTTTTAGGCATATACATGCACAGACATATTTATTCCCTAAAACTAATTTGCTTTTTGTAAGCAGGTATCCACAAAATCAGAGTAAAGATTTATTAAAGTGGCTACAATCTATTCCCAATCATTATTTGCATTTTGGCGACTTTGATTTTGCTGGAATAGGCATTTTTATAAATGAATTTAAAAGGTATTTATTGGGTAAATCAAAGTTTTACGTTCCAAAAAATATTGAATCCTTATTAAAGCAATATGGCAATAAAGACAGATATAATAACCAGAAAATTAACTTTGATGCCAATTTAATTGAGGAGGAATCACTTGTTAAGCTTATTAAATTAATTCATCATTATAGAAAAGGATTAGACCAAGAAATTCTAATTAACCAAGATGTGGTTATAAATTCAACTCATTCATCTTTGAGAATTTGAAGATGGAATTGTTTGCCTAGTATTGCTAAAATTAGATTGAATTTAAGAAACAATTGAAGCACCAATAAAATAACCTAATTTTGCTAAAAATTATGGAAATAAAAAATAATCCTTGGCACAGTGTTTCTTTTGGAGATGAGGCTCCAGAATTTATAAACGGAATCATAGAAATTCCCAAAGGTAGCAGGGCAAAGTATGAGCTTGATAAGGAAAGCGGATTGTTAATGTTAGACCGGGTATTGTATTCTTCTGTTTATTACCCTGCTAATTATGGTTTTATACCTAAAACGTATTGTGACGACAAGGATCCTTTAGACATTCTTATTATTTCGCAAATTGATGTGGTTCCTTTATGTTTGGTTAAGGCAAAGGTAATTGGGGTAATGAGAATGATTGATGGGGGAGAGGCAGATGATAAAATTATATCTGTGGCAGCAGGTGATCCAAGCGTGAATCACATCAGTGATATCTCTGAATTGCCGCAGCATTTTATCTCTGAATTAAGAAGCTTTTTTGAGGATTATAAAAAACTTGAAAATAAATCGGTAGTGGTTGAAGAGTTTCAAAACAAGCAGGTAGCAATTGAGATTATTCATAAAGCAATTGAGGACTATAAAATGAAATTTGCCTAATTAAATGTCCAATAAACAAGGGCATTTGAGTTGAATTTTTAGGCGTACTTAAACTTTAAATGATTTGAGGTTTTTGACCTAGAATTGCTTTTATTTCATCCCAATGACTATCATTAAGGCTTATAAGGGGGCTTGTTAATATTAATTTGTAAACCTCTTTCTTGAAAGATTTTTTTTACGATGGTATTGTAAACCTAGACTTATAGGAAGTTGTGAGCGTAACAGTGGTGTTCTCAGAAATTAAATTCTGAAGAACCTTTACAGCCTTTTTGCCAAATGCAGGAAATCCATCATTTAATAATTCTGTACTTTTCCAACTTTTGGCAGGAACCAAAACGCCATCAATGTCTAAAAAGAGTAACCTAATATACAAAAAATACTGCTTATTTAAGTAATTCGATAATTTTGGTTATTTCAATATCATTGTATTTGGCATCATCTTCTTTTAACATTCTTATTCCCAAGGTTCCATTCGCTAATTATTGTTGCCGAAGTTTTTATTTCCGGCACTGTTTCTAAAGTTATACCTGCCAACAAATGACGTCATTTCTGTTCACTCAGATGCCAAGCATTTTTTGGGCGCGGACACAAAGAGGCCACTCAAATTGACCTGAGTTCTTTTTCTGAAGGCCTATATTTCTTGCAAGTTGGAACCGAAAATAGTCGAACCTTTAAAGTGGTAAAACAATGAATTCTAATTTGTTTTGATTTTACTTTGCAAACTATTTTTTAGCAGTACTTGTAAATACTTCAAGCCCTTTGTTAATTGGTATTGGTTTTATACTTAAATTTAAAGTGTAAACTTGTATTAAAGTTAAATTTTAGATGGGTGTTTTTCTATTATGAAATGTTTTTTAATAACCTTTTAAATATTTTAAAGTAATATGAAACTTTATATTAAAAATATGGTTTGTAACCGGTGTATCATGGTGGTTAAAAGCGAATTGGAAAAGTTGGGCTACCCTCCTTTAAATATAACTTTGGGCGAAGTTTTATTAGGCCGTGAAATGATAGACAGGGATAAGGAGCTTTTTAACAAGCGCCTAACGTCATTGGGATTTGAAATTATAGATGACAAGAAAAGTAGGCTTATTGGGCAAATAAAATCTTCAATTATTGAAATTGTTCACCAATTAAATGGTGATTTAAAATCTAATCTATCTAATTATTTAAGCGATAAACTTAATCACGATTACACCTATTTGTCTAATCTTTTTTCTGAAGTTGAAGGTACCACTATTGAGAAATATTTTATTGCCCAAAAAATTGAGAGGGTAAAAGAATTATTGGTTTATGATGAATTGTCATTAAGTGAAATTGCCCACCAAATGAACTATTCCAGCGTTGCCTATTTAAGCAATCAATTTAAAAAGGTTACCGGACTTACCCCTACATATTTTAAAAATATTAAGTCCGAAAAACGTAAATCATTAGACCAAGTGTAAATGTTACAAGGACTATCCAAAATTAGGTAACAAGAGAAACAGATAGTGTAGCGATCTTTGCTGTGTAAATATATTTAAACACATGGCAACAAATACAATTAGTCACGAGGTTTTTCTTCCTCTCGAAGGTGTTGAAAGCGAACATTGCGCCCTCATAGTAGATAAGGGCTTAAGCAAACTGCAAGGGTTAAAGGCTCATAAAGTAGAGTTTAACAATAAGCGGGCTGTTATTGAAGCAAAGAATGCCAGCGATATTTCAGAGGCAGTAAATATAATTAGGGACTTGGGTTATGGGGTAACAACACTTAAAAAGACATTTCCTGTTCTTGATATGACCTGTGCATCGTGCGCAGTGAGTGTAGAAAGCATGTTAAAATCTCAAGAAGGTGTAGTGGGAGCCGCAGTGAATTTTGCTACAGCCACGGTTATGGTAGAATATATTCCGGTAGTGGTTGAACCAACAGATTTAAAGACGGCCGTTCAATCTGCTGGTTATGATATTTTGATTACACAGAATAAGGATGAAGCCAATGAGATTGAAAGCATGCAGCTTGAAAGATTTACCCTACTTAAAAAGAAGGCTTATTGGGCATTGGCGTTCTCTGCTCCCTTGGTAATAATTGGAATGTTTTTTATGAATATGCCTTATGCCAATGAAATTATGTGGCTATTAAGTACGCCAGTGGTTTTGTGGTTAGGAAGAGATTTTTTTATAAATGCATGGAAGCAAGCCAAACACCGAACAGCCAATATGGATACACTGGTGGCTTTAAGCACAGGTGTTGCTTATAGTTTTAGTGTTTTTAATACACTGTTTCCGAGTTTTTGGCACCAAAGAGGCTTGCATGCTCATGTTTATTTTGAAGCGGCAGCCGTGGTAATTGCGTTTATATTATTAGGGAAACTCTTGGAAGAAAAGGCCAAAGGCAATACGTCTACAGCAATAAAGAAATTGATGGGTCTACAACCAAATTCTGTTACCGTTGTTCGCGAAGGGGATCATCATATAGAAATTCATATTGATGAAGTTCAAATTGGCGATACAATTTTAGTAAAGCCTGGTGAGAAAATTGCGGTGGACGGAACGCTCATAAGTGGCAATTCTTATGTAGACGAAAGTATGCTAAGTGGGGAGCCTGTTCCGATTTTGAAAATTGAAAATGAAAAAGTTTTTTCTGGCACCATTAATCAAAAGGGGAGTTTTCAATTTAGGGCCGAAAAGATTGGCAGTGATACCCTGCTGGCCCATATTATTAAGATGGTACAAGATGCACAAGGGAGTAAGGCTCCGGTACAAAAGTTGGTAGATAAAATTGCAGGTATTTTTGTGCCAGTTGTGATTTTTATTGCCATTGCTTCTTTTATTGCTTGGAACATATTGGGTGGTGAAAATGGATTTACACAAGGCTTATTGGCTTTGGTTACTGTATTAGTTATTGCTTGCCCTTGTGCACTTGGATTGGCTACGCCAACGGCCATTATGGTAGGCGTAGGTAGGGGAGCAGAAATGGGGATTTTGATAAAAGATGCTGAAAGTTTAGAACAAGCAAAAAATATAAATGTAATTATACTTGATAAAACGGGAACTATTACTGAAGGCAAGCCAAAAGTAACCGATGAGTTTTGGTTAAATGAAAATGCGCAACTCAAACAAATTTTATTTAGCATTGAACAGCAGTCAGAACACCCACTGGCCGACGCTGTAGTAAAGCATTTAAAAACGCAAACCAAATTAGCGATTTTAGATTTTGAAAGCATTACAGGCAAAGGAGCTAAAGCCATTTTTGAGGGTGAAACTTATTTTATAGGCAATAAAAATTTATTAGATGAAAATGGAATTGTCTTTGAAGATACCTTATTAAAAAAAGTGCAACAGTGGAGCAATGAAACTAAAACTGTTATTTGGTTTTCTGATAGTAAAAAAGCATTGGCTGTATATGCTATTGCCGATCAAATAAAAGTAAATTCTAAAATTGCCATAGCTGAATTACAGGAAGGTGGCATTGATGTATTTATGCTCACAGGCGACAATGAAACTGCCGCCAAAGCAATAGCAGCAAGTGTTGGCATTACTCATTATAAAGCGGGAGTATTACCCGAACAGAAAGCAGCTTTTGTAAAAAAACTACAAGCAGAAGGTAAGGTAGTTGCCATGGTTGGTGATGGTATTAATGACAGCACGGCTTTGGCTCAGGCCGACGTAAGTATTGCAATGGGAAAAGGAAGTGATATTGCGATGGATGTAGCTAAAATGACCATTATTTCGTCTGATCTCAAAAAAATACCTGAAGCCATAAGTTTATCAAAATCAACCGTAGCTACCATTAAACAAAACCTTTTTTGGGCATTTATATATAACTTAATTGGGATTCCCATAGCAGCTGGAGTGCTTTATCCAATTAATGGTTTCTTGTTGAACCCAATGATTGCTGGTGCTGCTATGGCATTGAGCAGTGTGAGTGTGGTGAGCAACAGTTTGCTTTTAAAATGGAAGAAGTAAATACACGTAAATATCATAAATCAATTCCAACATGTAATAACGAATCGACCGCGAATTATGGCGAATTTTGTAACAGTAATTTAAACTAAAGAAGATGAATACCGAAAATAATAACTTACAATTTAAAACCAACATCAACTGTAGTGGGTGTGTGGCTAAAGTAACCCCTTTCCTAAATGAAACGGAGGGAATTTGTGATTGGGAAGTAGATATAAGCAGCAAAAATAAGATTCTTTCTGTGCACTCAGAAGGCATCACCAATGAGGAGGTAATACAAAAAGTGCAAGAAGCCGGATTTAAAATTGAATTATTAAACCAATAAAAATATTATGATGAATTTATTATCAAAATTTACAGCAGCCATTATCTTTTTGCTCACCGTCTACGATAGCGAGAAAACCAACCAGCAAGAAATTGTGAAACGCATTGCTTTAGCAGGATATGATAGCGATCAGTTTCTTGCACCAGGCGATGTGTATGCAAAGCTTCCTGAATGTTGTCAATACGAACGTATGAATAGCCATTCTAAGCAACACTCAAGCGGAAAAACTGTTTCAACGTTAGAAACAAAGCAAGATATTCAGCAGTTAAAACCAGTTTTCGAAAATTACTTCGAACTAAAGGATGCTTTGGTAAAATCGGATGGTAAAATGGCTTCCTCAATTGCAAAAAAGTTGCAAACGACTATTAAGAGTGTGCAAATGAGTGAACTCTCGGCCGAAGAACATTTAGTTTGGATGAAAGTAATGAAGGGCCTTGCTTTTGATGCTAAACATATAGAAGAAACTAAGGATGCTGAACACCAACGCGATCATTTTATTACATTATCCAATAATATGTATCTATTGCTTAAAGTTTCTAAACAAGAAACGCCAACCTATTACCAACATTGCCCTATGGCAAACAAGGGCAAAGGTGCAAATTGGTTGAGCAAAGAGAATACAATTAAAAATCCATACTACGGATCGCAAATGCTGAATTGTGGTAAAACAGTAGAAACGATAAAATAAATTATTCATTAAGTCTAGTTAGACTTCGAAACTTGTTAAAGTTATATAATGGAGATTAACAAAACGAATTATAAAAGATTATTTCCAATAGCATTTTTGCTATTGGCAACATCATCTGTGGTGGCACAAAAAGTAGTACGCTATGATCTTTATGTAAAGGATACGCTTGTAAATTTTACAGGAAAAGAAAAAAGGGCTATTGCTGTAAACGCACAAATTCCAATGCCTACACTGGTATTTACCGAGGGTGATACTGCCGAAATTCACGTACACAATCAACTTAAAGAAACCACTTCCTTGCATTGGCATGGGTTGTTACTACCCAATAAAGAAGATGGTGTGCCCAATCTTACCCAAATGCCTATAGAACCTAATACAACCCATATTTATCGATTCCCAATCATACAAAATGGTACTCATTGGTATCACAGTCATTCTGGATTGCAAGAACAAATTGGGATGTATGGAAATTTTGTTATGCTTAAAAGAATAAGTGATCCCACTTTTAGAAAAGGCATAGACGATTTACCCGCTGTACCTATTGTTTTAAGCGAATGGACAGACTTTAAGCCTCAAAACATACACAGAATGTTACACAATGCAAATGATTGGTCGGCCATCAAAAAAAATGCCACTCAAAGCTATGCTGAAGCAATTGTTGCAGGACATTTAAAAACGAAATTGACCAATGAATGGAAACGAATGTTGGCAATGGATGTAAGTGATGTATTTTACGATAGAATTTTAATGAATGGTAAACCTAGTTATGATTTGAAATCTATTGATGACAAAGCATTGAAAGCTGGTGATAAGGTTAGACTTCGTATTTCTAACGGGGGCGCATCGTCTTATTTTTGGCTTACTTATGCAGGCGGAAAAATCACTGTAATTGCGAGCGATGGCAATGATGTAGAACCCATTGAAGTAGACAGATTGATTATTGCCGTTTCAGAAACCTATGATATTGTTGTAACCATTCCGTCAGAAAACACAGCCTTTGAATTTTTAGCAACCACCGAGGACCGCACCAAATCTGCGTCACTTTATATTGGCAATGGCATCAAACAACTCAAATCTCCTCAACCTAGGTTAAAATATTTTGAAGGAATGAAGATGATGAACAGCATGATGAAAATGAATGGAGATTTAGATGATATGGGTATGCAAATGAGCTTGAACCAAATGGATATGAATGTAGTTATGTATCCCGAAATTACTGGAGAGATAGCAAAGAAAACTAAGCATAAAAAGAAAGAAATGGATATGATAGATGAACATGCTAATTATGCCCAAAATCAATATAATTCAAATGCGCTTTCAGATATTGTTACCCTAAATTATGCTATGTTAGAGTCGCCAAATAAAACAACGCTTCCCTCAAATGCGCCAATACGGGAATTACGTTTTACGCTCACTGGAAACATGAACCGTTATGTTTGGAGCTTAGATAATAAAGTAATTTCAGAGGCAGATAAAATACTGGTTAAGAAGGGTGAAAATGTACGCATAGTTTTATACAACAATTCTATGATGCGCCATCCAATGCACTTGCACGGACACGATTTTAGGTTGTTGAATGGGCATGGTGAAAATGCACCACTTAAAAATGTTATAGACATTATGCCTATGGAAACCGATACCTTAGAATTTAATGCAAATGTAGAAGGAGATTGGTTTTTTCACTGCCATATTCTATACCATATGATGAGCGGAATGGGTAGGGTTTTTACCTACGAAAATCAAGCGCCCAATCCATTAATACCAAACCCCAAATTAGCACAACGAAAGCTATATGCCGATGATAGGGCGTTTCATTTTATGTCAGAAAATGATTTTGCTTCCAACGGAAATGATGGCATGGCGATGATTCAAAATACACGTTGGAGTATAGGGTCGGAATGGCGTTTGGGTTATAATAACATGCACGGTTATGAAACCGAAACGCATATAGGTAGGTATATTGGTAGAATGCAATGGCTAATGCCCTTTATTGGTTTTGATTGGCGATATAGAAAACTTGGAATTGACGAACAAGAAGTAAATGCATTTGGGCAAACAAACAAAAAGGATAACAGAAATGCGTTCAGTTTGGGATTTAAGTATACCCTTCCAATGTTGGTAAACTTTCAAGCAGAATTATACAGTGATGGCATTACGCGCTTTTCTTTAATGCGGGAAGATCTTCCAATTTCTAAAAAAGTAAGGGCAGGTTTTATGTTAAATACCGACAAAGAATATATGGTTGAATTGCGCTATATTATAAACAAGAATTTGGGCATTAGAACTCATTACGATAGCGATATGGGTTTTGGAATTGGGGTAAAATTTAATTATTAATAATTACAATAGTTATTAAATGTATGATTTGTGTAAGTTCCTTTGTGTGTTTTGCAATGATTTTAATGGGGTTTGGTCGCATATTTGTTCTTTAGATGGCCAACATTCGCCTTTAGTTGAGGCAACTAATACCATCTAGGTATTTATTTGACTTTATGTCCATCCTTTCTTACTATAATTATGAAAACAAAAATTGAATTAGATAGGGATATTTTAAACATCTCCAATTTTATTTTATCGGAATTTCCTGAACTCTCTAAATATCTAAATGAAGGGCCTGTGCGTGGTTTAAGCACTGGTGAAATAAGCAATTCGGAATTAGAGGAGTACTATAAATCTTTGGTATACTTGGTGTCGAAATATGATACGTCTAATAAACTTGTGCTAGCCCAAAAAGGCCCCCAAAAAAATGTTTTTCCTGGATATCCCATCTACCCGCCTTCGGAAGATATTTATGAACAAGGGAAGAAAGAGGCCGACTTAAATCCGGAGGATTTAAGTAAGAAAAAAACACCTAACGAAAAGCTTGGTTCGCCCAACGAAATGGGTTTTGAAAACCACATGTCGGGTGGCGATTTAGATGTACCTGGGTCTGAATTGGACGATCAGCAAGAAAGCGTTGGGAGTGAGGATGAGGAGAATGATTATTACAGCTTAGGTGGCGACGATCACAACGATTTGGAGGAAGATAGAGCGTAATTGAGCAAGATTTTTAACGATTTTTTGAACCTATTTTGAAGGTGAACTTCATGGGTATCGGTTTAGGAACATTTAAATACATAAAATATGAAAATAAATAGAAACTTGGGCATTTGGATGGATCATTCCATTGCCAATTTGATTGATTTAACAGCGGTAGAAAATTGCCGTTCTATTGAATCGAATTTCACGTTTGAAACAAAGGTAGAAGCGCTAAACAGAAGCGAAGACATTATGCATAATAAGGAGCAACAAATGCACAATGCTTTTTATAAGGAGATTTCAAAGGCCATTTTGGCTTATGATCATGTGCTTTTATTTGGTCCAACGCAGGCGAAATTTGAATTGAAAAATTACCTAAAAATGGATTTGAATTTTAAGGATATTATTATTGATGTGGAGGCGGCAGATAAGATGACCAACAATGAAAGAAATGATTATGTGAAAATTCATTTTGGTGTTGAAAAGGTATAAAAAATAAATTACCATCGAAGGGGATTTAACGCAGTAGCGTCTAATTCTTTTGATGAAAAGCTTGAGTATTGTATTTATATTAGCGATTCTTGCAAACACGTAAGGAGTCGTTATAAGTTTAATGCAGAAAGAGTTGGATTTGTTTTTTATGAAAGAACCTACACAAAAGACTAAAGTTTTTGAGATATTATTTCTTATGTTTTTGCTTTTATCCTTTGGCCTTAACGGTTTTTGTCAGCAAAGCGAAAAGGTGAAGATTGGCGTATTGGTTAATTTTGCTAATCAGCCAATTGTGCTGCACGATTCTAATTATGTGCTAAAAGACGGAAGTTTTGTGAAATTTGAAATACTCAAGTTTTATCTGTCTAACCTGCAATTGCTGCTAAATAATAAGGTCATTTATGCCGAACCAAACAGCTATCATCTCATTGATTGCGCCGTTCTTTCTTCTCAAAATATTTTCCTCGGTCTGAGCCAAAACATAGCGTTTGATGCCGTAAAATTTAATTTGGGTATCGATAGCCTAACCAATGTTTCTGGGGCCATGGGCGGCAATCTAGACCCGGTTAATGGAATGTATTGGACATGGCAAAGTGGTTATATCAATGCAAAAATTGAAGGCAGTTGTTTACTTAGCCCAGAGGAGAAAAAGGAGTTTGAATTTCATTTGGGTGGCTACCAAAATCCGTTCAATCCTTTGCAAACAATTGAGCTAAATACAACTTCCAGCAATTTTAATATAGCCCTATCACTCGATGCGTTTTTTGCTAATATAGATTTAGCAAAACAAAAGAATATTATGTTGCCTTCTATAGATGCGGTTACTTTGTCTAAGCGCCTATCTAAATGTTTCAGCATTCAATGAAGCGGTATACAACAATAGCCTTTTGCATGTTGTTCTTTGCTTTTGTGGGCAAGCAAAACCTTTTTGTGGTGCCCAAGAATTTTCCACCACCCGTTTATGATTTTAAAAATAACCCCTTAAGTGTCCATAAAATTTTCTTAGGAAGAACACTTTTTTACGACCCCATCCTTTCTACAAACAACACCATTTCTTGTGAGAGTTGTCATTCACCATTTTCTGCCTTTACGCATATTGATCACGCATTAAGTCATGGCATAAACGATAGCATTGGCACACGCAATTCGCCGGCTTTGATGAATTTGGCTTGGCAAAAGTCTTTTATGTGGGATGGCGCCATTCATAATTTAGACATGCAAGCATTGGCGCCCATCTCTCATCCGGCCGAAATGGGAAGTAACATGAAAGAGGTGGTAGAGAAATTAAATACTTCGCCTAAATACCGCCAATTATTCTACCAAGCTTATAAGGATAGTGTGGCCTCTGGAGAAAACACACTGAAAGCCATTTCGCAGTTTATGCTCACCTTGGTGAGTGCCAATTCCAAATACGACCAAGTAATGCGTAACGAAGTAAGCTTTACAGAACAAGAGTTCAATGGCTATTTACTATTTAAGAAAAATTGCGCCTCTTGTCACACCGAGCCTCTTTTTACCAATGGCAATTTTGAAAACAATGGTTTGCCCATAGACACACAATTGCAAGATTTAGGTCGCATGAGAATCACCGGTATGGCACAAGATTCCCTCAAATTTAAAGTGCCTTCTCTTAGAAATATAGCCTATTCTTTTCCTTATATGCACGATGGTCGGTTCAAAAAGTTAACGGATGTTTTAAACCATTACAGCAAGGGTATTGTAGCATCCAAAACCTTGTTGCCACAGTTAAATGGCAACTTTACACTTAATTCAAATGAGAAAGTAGACCTCATTAGTTTCCTGCTTACCCTATCAGAAAAGGAATTTGTGTTCAACCCAAAATTCCAGTATCCCAAATAATTATTTGGTTCAGGCGAAGGTTTTTTTAAAAAAAGGCTACTAATGAATTAACCAAAACAAACTAATTACCAATGAGAAAATCAATTATTACCACCACTTTTATTTGTGTAGCAGCACTGGCTCATGCGCAAACAAATCCAGCTATTACCGCATGGCTGCAAAACAAAACCATTACAGCAAGGCATTATGTGAGTGGCAATTCTACGCCCATAAACGATGCCGATTTGGTTAATTGTCAGGCCGTACAATATAATAGCACCGAGGTGTATGTTAGCACAACAGGTTTGCCAAGTTATGTTACTGGTCCGTTTTTGGATGGCAATCCGTCTCTTGCTACCAACCAAAATGCCATTTTCAAATACCCCTTAAATCCTGCCAAAAATACGGGTTCGCCAGTGGCTACTTCGGGCGGGAATATTGGGTCTTTTATAAACGGTGTGGCTTTATTCGATTACAGAGATGGCGTGGCTTGGAACAATACCACTAAGGCTTTATGCGGTGGTCCAGGTAACCCACCTTGCCCGGGCGCACCAGGCACAGCCCAAAATTGGAACAGGGATGCGATACTTGCAGAAAAGGGCGGTTTCGATTGTGCCAAAGCGCATCCAGCCATGGGCAATTATCACCACCACCAAAACCCAAGTGCATTCAATTTGGATTTAACTGTAATTTCAACCATTTGTAATTTATACAATGCAGATGGTTTGTATGCAATTGACAGCAACAAACATTCGCCCTTAATTGGCTTTGCTTATGACGGTTTTCCAATTTATGGTGCTTATGGGTATAAAAATGTTGATGGAACTGGGGGAGTTTTAAGAATTAAATCAAGCTACTCGCTTAATTCTGGTATAACCAGAAGCCTTGGTCCAGATGTAAGCGCCACCTATCCTTTGGGATATTTTAGGGAAGACTACAAATATACAGCCTCTACCGAGAAAGATTTTTTAGATGAGCACAATGGTAGATTTTGTATCACGCCAGAATATCCTGCAGGCATTTATTGTTACTTTGCCACCATTGATGCCAAATGGAATTCGGCTTATCCTTACGTGGTAGGACCAACATTTTATGGCACCATACAAGCTGCAAAAGTAGCCACAGTGCCAGCAGGAACTACAACATACAATGCAACAACAGGCATTGCGCAAAGCAATTTATTAGACGCACAAATTAATGTATTTCCAAATCCAGCGAGCGAATTGTTAATCATTCAAATGCTAGACATCAACAAAGAAAATTTGACCATAGAATTGTTCGATATGGCAGGAAAATTATTGGAATCTACCAACTTGTTTGCAGGCAGCACCATTGCCTATTTTGATACCAAAACAATCTATAGCGGACAGTATTTGTTGAGAATTACAAACGACAAAAGTGTGGTAACTAAAAGGGTTGTTATTGCCAAAGAATAGTTGATAGAAACTTGCCTTTAAGCGATACTTATACCAATGCGCAATAGGTAATAGCCGAAAAATATTTTTACGAAAAGACTTATCGTTCTACTTTTAAAAGCTATAATCAAATTGACCTTCAAAGTAATTTAATTTAAGCAAAGGTTTTATACCTACAAATACAAAATATATAGTCCAATTTCGATATATAACTTATTGTACTGTTATTTTTGTTATATCGGCATTTACTATTTTAAAATTATTAAATAGCTTTGGGTTTTTTAAAAATTTCAATTGGTATTAAAAGTTACCTAAACTATATAAAAAGAGGCTGTCTTTAAAAGGCAGTCTCTTTTTTTTTCGGTTTGAACCAATTGCTTTTGCTTCAATTAATATTGCTCAGACCAGCTAAATTTATCTTGTGTAATTTGTTCCTTTTCCATTTTAAGAAAGTTTAAAAATGAAGAGGCAACAGGAGAATGCTTTTTGCCTTTTAACCAAATTAAACTCCACGTAGTTTTAATGGGAAGTCCTTTTACCGGAATAATTTGCAGACTCTTATTTTGCAATTCGTTTCTGATGCCAATAAGTGGCATAATGGAATAGCCCAAACCCGCTATTAACGCCTGTTTAATGGCCTCGTTGGAAGTGAGCTCCATTTTCTTTAAAACAGTCATGTTGTTCTTGTCGAAAAACTGTTCCATCACCTGCCTGGTGCCCGATCCCCTTTCTCTAAAAATGAGGGGTAAATTGCTTAGGATTTCCTTGTTATTTACGCCCTTATTAAATTTTGTTTTGGTGTTTCCTACTAAGAACAGTTTATTCTGAAGTAAATCCAATTTCTCTATGTTTATGTGGTTAGGTAAAATGGAAACCAAGGCAAAATCGACCTCATTATTTTCTAGGCTTTGTAATACTTTATCTTTGTTGGTAACATCCATTTTTAACTCAATTCCATCATGTTGTTTCATGAAATCGGCCAGAAAATACGGGATAACATACTTACCAGTGGAAACCACCGATATTTTTAATCGCCCTGTTAACTGACCTTTATAGGCCAAGGTCTTATAGTTAATGGCATAAACTTGGTTCAGGATATTCTCTGCTGCTTCCGCTATTTCGTGGCCAAAATCGGTAATATAAATTTTTCTTCCTACCACTTCGGTTAAAGGGATTTCAAATTGATTTTGTAAATTTTTTAATTGTATAGAAACCGCAGGTTGCGTTAAATTCAGCTCCTCAGCAGCTTTTGTGACACTTTGCGTTTGAACAATTTTCAAAAATATTTGCAGTTGATTTAAGGTATAATTCATAAAAATATTTTATGGGTTGCATGGCAAATATAAAATTTTTATATCTTTTTTGTTGCCTTATGTTTATTTTTTTCTGAACCAAAAATGTTATGTTTTTACTAGTTCTCTTTTGTTATTAGACCTAATAGATAAAAATTATGTAATCCAATTTTATTAAATATCTCATTGTACTGTTATTTGGTTATTTCGGCATTTATCCTTGTAACATTATTGCATTACTTTGGGCTATTTAATAATTACAATTGTATGTCGTTTAGTTAAGAATTTTACGGGGTTTAAGGCGTTAAATGTTTACAATAAAATTAAGCCCCGGCCACTTCGGGCACCCATGTTTTCGACATTTATAGTTACTTTAAATATACGCCCCGTTTTGAGAAGGGATTTTTATCTAAACCACAATGAGGGTAAAATTATTGCATTACTTTGGGCTATTTAATAATTACAATTGTATTACCTGATACTGGTTTGATGTATTATGTGCAAGTTTCTTTGTTAATGGCACATTTTTCATTTTGGCAAATGGCTTATCTCTATTCATAAAAAACATTTATGTATAAGATTAAAAAGATAAATAAAAATTAATATTTTGGGTTCCTTAACATTGCAGCATCAAAATAATTTGTATGAGCAAACATAAAATTAGTTATTATTTTCTTGTGGCCTTTTTAATTGGCTTGCTGGTACATTTAAAATTGGGTTATTCAATTCAAAATGTCTTTTATTCTTTGGCACTAGACGCCAGCATTGCGCTTTTGTTACTTGCATACGCAGAACAAATAATTCTTGTTTTGTTCTTTTCAAGCATGGAGGTGATAGGAAGGGTTAAAGGCTCATTTTTTAGCGTAAAAGATTCAAAATAAAAACCATATAAGCATGAACAAAACAACAATTACCGTAGCAAAGGGCGATGGCATTGGTCCAGAAATAATGGATGCCACTTTAGAGATTATTTTGGCAGCAGGTGCCAATATTGAAATTGAAGAAATTGAAGTAGGCGAGAAGGTTTACTTAGCTGGCAATACTGCTGGCATAGCTGCCGAATCTTGGGAAACCATTAGAAGGAACAAAATCTTTTTAAAGGCTCCCATTACCACGCCACAGGGAGGCGGATATAAAAGTTTAAATGTAACCACGCGCAAGTTTCTCGGACTGTATTCCAATGTTCGTCCGTGCATGAGTTTGCATCCTTTTGTGAAAACCAAACACCCCATAATGGACTTGGTAATTGTAAGGGAAAATGAGGAGGATTTATACGCAGGAATTGAACACCAGCAGACCGATGAAGTAGTGCAATGTCTAAAATTAATTAGCAGACCAGGTTGCGAAAAAATTGTGCGTTATGCCTTTGAGTATGCCAAGCAGCAAAACAGAAAAAAGGTTACCTGTTTTACCAAAGACAATATTATGAAACAAACTGATGGCTTGTTTCACCAAGTGTTTGATGAGATTGCTAAAGAATATCCAGAGATTGAAAATGAGCATTGGATTATTGATATTGGTGCTGCAAAAATGGCCGATACTCCAGAGGCTTTTGATGTAATTGTTATGCCTAATTTGTATGGCGATGTGCTTTCTGATGTGGCTGCACAAATTACAGGCTCTGTTGGCTTGGCAGGTTCGGCAAATATTGGTGAAACTTGTTCTATGTTCGAAGCCATACATGGTTCTGCGCCAAGAAGAGCCGGACAAAATTTGGCAAATCCTTCAGGCTTATTGCAAGGTTCAATCATGATGTTAAATCATATTGGGCAAACAGAGGTGGCAGAAAAGGTTCAAAATGCATGGCTAAAAACCATTGAAGATGGTATACATACCTACGATATTTTTAAAGAAGGAATTAGCAAAACAAAAGTTGGTACCAAAGAATTTGCACAAGCGGTAATTGCCAATCTTGGACAAAAGCCGTCCATTCTAAAACCTGTAGTTTACCACAACAATGCTGCTTTAAACTTGCCGCCATACAAGCGAAGACCGGCTGCAAACAAACAATTGGTGGGCGTAGATGTGTTTGTTCATTGGAGCGGTCTGAACCCAAATGAATTAGCAGAAAAAATACAAACCATCGCTAAAAATGGCATGACGTTAAGCATGATTACCAACCGCGGTATCAAAGTATGGCCCGATGGATTTAAAGAAACCTTTTGCACCGATCATTGGCGCTGTAGGTTTAAACCGAACCCAGATGTTGTGATGGAAAAATCGCATATTCTTGAGCTATTAGGCAATGCCATTACAGAAAATATTGATACCATTAAAACAGAGAACTTATACGAATTTGATGGTAAATCTGGATACTCATTAGGGCAGGGACAATGATAAAAAATACGAGCATGAATATACAATTAATTGATGGAGAATTTCTGCCGCAAGAGGCATTGGAAATCCTTACACAAATGATTAGCATTAAAATAAAATTTCACGAAGGTAAAATTAGTAAGAATGAAGTAGAGGAAGACGTGAAAGCCCGCGAGGCCAAGATTAAAAGGCTTCAGAAGGATTTGTATGAATTAAGAAAGGCTATCACATCTGGCGAAAATAGCGTGCACATTAGTGCCCAAATTAGCATAGGATAAAGTATAACACTATCTAAAAAGAAAGCCAACGATATAAAGCATATTTAGCTTTTTTATCGTTGGCTTTTCCTTGTAATTTGCTCGCTTAAATTTTTGATACGTTCTTAAACTCTTGAATCTCCATTATACATGTAATTTTTGGGCTTAATTTTTAAAGCTTTTGGTATTGCTTAGCACTCAATAATTACCTTCATGGCATTCTCTTTGGATGCATTGCCAAAGACTTCATACGCTTGTAAGATATCGTCCATTTTAAAGTGATGCGTGATTAATTTCTTAGGCTCGATTGTGCCTTCAGAAATCGTTTTAATAAGCATAGGTGTGGTATTGGTATTCACCAAACCCATGGTAATGGTAATGTTGCGAATCCACAAATCTTGTATCTGCAAATCCACACTTTTTCCATGCACTCCTATATTGGCTATATGTCCGCCTGGCCTCACAATACCCTGGCAAATATCGAAAGTAGCACCTGCGCCAACCGCCTCAATGGCCACATCTACGCCATCCTTTGTTTCCAACATAATTCTTTTTACAGCATCTTCCTTACTCGAATTTATGGTATCTGTGGCACCCAAAGATTTGGCCATTTTTAACCTATTTTCGTCGATGTCTATCATGTAAATTTTTGCTGGTGAATAAAATTGTGAGGTTAATAGTGCCGACATTCCAATTGGTCCGGCCCCAACAATGGCAATGGTATCACCTTGTTTAACACCACCATTAATTACCCCTATTTCATGTCCGGTAGGTAAAATATCACTTAACATCACCATGGCCTCATTATCTTGGTCAAGTGGAATTAAATGCAAGCTGTGATCGGCATGTGGAATGCGCACATATTCTGCTTGTGTACCATTGATTAAATGCCCTAATATCCAACCCCCATTTTCGCAATGTGCAAACATTTGCTTTTTGCAATATTCGCAAGTACCATCGGCCGTAATGCAAGATATAATTACATAGTCTCCCTTTTTAAAACCCTTGATATCACTGCCAATTTCTTCAATGATACCCACACCCTCATGTCCAAGTGTTGTACCCGGTTTACACGTAGGTGTTTTGCCATGTAAGATGCCTAAATCGGTTCCACAAATGGTTGTTTTTATTACCTTAACAAGGGCATCCGTTTGTTTTATGATACTTGGCATTGGAACATCTTTCCATTCAATTTTCCCCGCACCCTCATAAACTAATCCTTTCATGGTTTTTTTGTTTGGGTCATCAGCACCTTTTGTGGCCTCATTCTTCATTGGTTCAACTTTATTTAGCATAATATTGGTATGAATGTAATAGAATTATTACCCTGTAAAGTTGGCTAGATTATACCAAAAATGGTTTACAATTATTTAATAAAAGTTACATGCATCACACCTAAAATATAAGGGAAATGTTAGATTTTTTTTGTGTTAGCTAGCCTTCATATAAGCGCTATCTTTGCGCATGTTTTATATACATTAAAGTGCGGCGTCAGCGCGGTAATCACCTACAAACAAGGTATAAAAAAAATGACACTTTTATTTGCCTTCACCTCTCTTATAACTGCGCTGAGTGCGCAAAGTTGGCAAACAATTTTCTTCGATAATTTTAACCGTGCAAATGGCAGTATTTCTGGTCAATATGATACCATAGCTTCGCCGGGAATCACGCAATTTAGAATACGCAGTAACGAAGTAGAAATTTCTTCGGGGCCAGTTGCTCCTGCCTATTGGATAATGGCCTATCCAAATTCCGTAAATTACGACAGTATTCGCATCAGTTGTAAATTTAGGTCGACCAAATATGGCCATGGTTTTTCAATTAATGCCAAGGATAATGGGGTATATACTTATAGCGCTGGAATTTTACCAAACTCCGATTCCATTATCATTGGTAGCCGCGATTATATTGGTAATTCAAATAGTACTTGCCATTAGTAAGGTAAATTTGAATGTGAATAAAACCTATTATTTGGAGTTTACTTTAAGGCTTGGTAAGTTGGATTTTAAGTTTGTTGAAGTTGGCTTAACCGATACGGTTTCTATTGAGGCAACGGATAATACTTTGAGTGGTAATAAAGTTAATTTGAGTTGTTATCCAGTAGTTTACTATCGTTTAACTATTATGCACCAAATTTATCGGTTTACCTAGATGACTTTAAAATCGAAAATTATAGTGGTTCAACAGGCTTAAAGACAATTGATGAGAATAGCTATATTATTTATCCAAATCCTGTAAGCAGATCGCTTTATTTTAGGCAAAATTACCTCTCAGGAGGCGAGGTAAACATTGAAATCTATGATGCCTTGGGCGCTTTGGTTCATACCGAAACAATAAGCCATGCGCAACAAGAAATGAACGTAGATAATTTGAAAACTGGTCTTTACCAAGTGGTTTTTAGGACCTTAAATAAGATCGAAAAACATAAATTGGTAATACAGAAATAGTTTTTGCGACGCTGTTTTGCTTTTAAGAATTTTTATTTGCATTAATTTTCGATGTTGAAAAATGGTCCAAAACTACTCGTTTACACTGCTTAAACTTGAAGTGAAATTACTTGGACATGAATCAATACGAGCAACTCCTAAAGCACATTTACGAAAACGGAACTTTTAAGTGGGACAGAACAGGCACGGGCACGCGCAGCATTTTTGGTGCACAATTGCGCTTTAACTTGAGGGAAGGTTTTCCGATGATTAGCACCAAAAAGGTGCACCTTAAATCTATTTTGTATGAGTTGTTGTGGTTTATTAAAGGCGAAACCAACACACAATATTTAAACGACCACGGCGTGAGCATTTGGGATGAATGGGCAGATAAGGACGGAAATTTAGGTCCGGTTTATGGCTATCAATGGCGTTCATGGCCAACACCAGATGGCAAATATATTGACCAATTAAGTGAGGTAATTGAGACCATAAAAAACAACCCCGATAGTAGGCGCATGATTGTGAGTGCTTGGAATGTGGCCGATTTATCTAAGATGGCACTGATGCCTTGTCATGCTTTCTTTCAATTTTATGTGGCAGATGGTAAGTTGAGTTGTCAATTGTATCAGCGCAGTGCCGATATGTTTTTGGGTGTACCATTTAACATTGCCAGTTATGCTTTTCTAACCCACATGGTTGCCCAAGTGTGTAATTTAGAAGTGGGCGATTTTATACATACTTTTGGAGATGCGCATATTTACAGCAATCATTTTGAGCAGGTTGAATTGCAGTTGAGTCGCGATCCAAGACCTTATCCTACACTCAACATAAACTCGGAGGTGAAGTCGATTTTCGATTTTAAGTTTGCCGATTTTTCTTTGGAGAATTACAATCCACACCCCGCCATTAAAGCCCCGGTAGCTGTGTAAGGGCCCTTAGCTTTTGGCTATTAGCCTTTAGCCCTTTGCTTTTTTTGCCTATGTGGGGCATTTTCTTTTTGTGCATGGACCATACTCATTGCGGTTTGTATAGTTTTTCCTGGGTGGCACATTTTCTTTCTAGGATATTTTCGTTTGATTAAGTTTCATTTTTTTTATATTTTTAGGGCATGATAAAGATGCGTTTTCATGCTTTTATAAATGAGGTTAAATCATTTGATTCGAATAATAAGCTACAATTGGTTTTCTGTTTGTTTTTCTTTTCTATGTTTCAAAGTATAGGTCAGCCCAGAAAGTATTCGGGTGAAGTAAATATAATTTCGAGGGTAGATACCAACTGCCAAAAACCTATTCTCGTTCAATTCTAAACTCATTCACCTGCAATCCCTTGCCATTGTCCTTCATAAAAATATAGGAACGAAACTTGCCATTGGTGGATTCGTAAATGATAATGGCATACTTGGCTCCTTGTGCCGAGCTGCCTTTGTGCTGTATGTTTACGTTTTTAGGCGGATGTTGAGCAAAGAAGTTTTTTAGCATTTGTTCGCTCTGTTGTTTGCTGTAAATGCCCTCGTTTTCTAATAAGGTAAGCTCAACGTTGCTGCTAAAAAATTGAGTAATTCCGGCGGTCTGGCCAGATTTCATGGCCAACATAATGTCGTCGAATGAATCTGCTTTGCTGCTAAATGCAGTCAATAAAAAAGCAATTAAAATGATTTGAAACTTTTTCATGTTACTATTTAAAAAGTGTTACAAGTACATAAACCCAAAAATGATGCCAAAAGAAATACCCGCCTTTTTACAGCTACTAATATAATTCACCTTTTTTGTTATTTAAAAGGAATATTTTCGCACACATGGAAAAACGTGTAATACTGCTCATTTTAGATGGTTGGGGAAAAGGAAAACCTTATGAAGGAAATGCCATATATTTGGCGCATAAACCTAATTTCGACCAATTGATGTTGGCCTATCCAAACAGCGATTTGCATACCTGCGGCGAGTGGGTTGGTTTGCCCAATGGACAAATGGGAAACAGTGAAGTAGGGCACATGAACATTGGCGCGGGCAGGGTGGTTTACCAGCAGTTGGTGCTCATTAATAAAGCCTTTCGAGAGGGCGGTGTAAATAAAAATAAGGCCCTTTTAGAGGCAGTAGCTTATGCCAAAAGTAACCATAAAAAAATACATTTAATTGGTTTGGTGAGCGATGGTTGCGTGCATAGCAGCATGGATCATTTAAAAGGATTGTGCTCATTTTTGCAAAATCACCAGGCGCCAAATTTCTTTGTGCATGCCTTCACCGATGGCAGGGATACCGACCCCAAAGGTGGCATCAATTACCTCACAGATTTGTTGACGCATTTGGATCAGACCGGAGGAAAATTAGCCAGCGTTACGGGCAGGTATTATGCCATGGACCGTGATAAACGTTGGGAGCGTGTAAAATTGGCCTACGATGCCTTGGTTCGGGCCAAAGGAGAAATGAGCAGCGATGTGTTAAAAACCATTGCAGCACGCTATGCGGCAGGAGAAACAGATGAGTTTTTAAAGCCAATTATTTGTGTCGGTTTGAACCAAACGCCGCTTGCGACTGTTGAAGAAGGGGATGTGGTGATTAACTTTAATTTTAGGACAGATAGGGGCCGCGAGATAACGATGGCACTCACGCAACAAGATTTTCCTGAGCAGGAAATGAAGGCCTTAAATTTGCATTATGTAACGTTAACAGATTACGATAAGAGCTATAAAAATGTGTCGGTGGTATTTCCAGATATTGAGTTAAACCATACGTTGGGTGAGGTATTATCGGCGCATAACAAGAAGCAAGTGCGCATTGCCGAAACAGAAAAATATCCGCATGTAACTTTCTTTTTTAGTGGCGGACAAGAGTCGCCGTACCCAGGAGAAACGCGTCACATGGCACCATCGCCCAAGGTGGCTACGTACGATTTACAGCCCGAAATGAGTGCAGAGGAAGTGTGTGGTTTTACCTTGTTGGAGATAGAAAAAAACGAGGCCGATTTTATGGTGGTTAATTTTGCCAATACGGATATGGTTGGACATACAGGCGTTATTCCGGCAGAGATTAAGGCCATAGAAAAGGTTGATGAGTGTTTGGGTAGGGTGGTGACTGCGGCGCTTAAAAATAATTATTCTTTGTTGGTTACGGCAGATCATGGCAATGGCGAGTACATGATTAATGAGGAGGATGGTTCGCCCAATACGGCGCATACCACCAATGATGTTCCTTTGATGTTGATTGAACCGATTGTTGGTTCTAATATAAAGAGTGGCAAGTTGGCCGATTTGGCGCCTACTGTTCTAGCGTTGTTGGGGATTCCGCAGCCGAGGGAGATGGATGGGGTATCTTTGTTGGATTAGCTTTTGGCTGTTAGCTGTTTTTTTTGTTGATTTTTGGTTAGTTGGGCAGTTTGTTGGTTGTATAGTTTTTCATTGTTTGCTTTTTGGTCGATAGTCCATGGCCCTTTTCCGTGGTTCTATACTTTGTTTTGGCAGCTTACTTTTCCATAGAAATTTAATGCCGATTATTCAAAATGTATAGTCAAATTTCGACAAATGTCTTATTGTACTACTATTTTGTTATATAGGCATTTAACATTGTAAAATTGGCCAGAAACAAAAATAGTGTAGCCATTTATGGCTCCACTATTTTTCAATGAGGCTCTAATTTGCATAACAGAAAAATTAAAGTTGTGCAGAAACTTACCCGCTGTGGCCAAATCATTACAAGCCACAAATGGCTATGGGCCATGGTTTATGGACAAAAAATGCCCGTATCAAGAAAATCACGATTCTAAATATAAACTACCTTACACGCAAAACAAAAACAACCAAAAGGACAAAGGCCAAAGGCCAATAGCCAATAGCCAAAAGCCTTCCCCTATGCCGCCGCGCCTATGTGCTTCAAATGTAGCAAATGCGATTTCAACGCACTGGCAACCGTAGGAAACTCATGGTAACTGATGTTAAAATCCAAACAAGTTTGCTTAAGAATAACATTTAACTGAGGGTAATGAACATGACTAATCTTTGGAAATAAATGATGCTCAACCTGAAAGTTTAAACCACCCAATAACCAAGAAACAGCCTTGCTTTTTGTGGCAAAATTGAAAGTGGTATTTAACTGATGAACCGCCCACTCCGTTTCAATCTTAGTATCCTCGCCATGCGTATCAATAAAAGGAGCATCCTCTACCACATGCGCCAATTGAAACACCACTGCTATCACCAAACCGCAAACAAATACTGCTACCATATAGCCAATTAAAGTATTTAAAACCCCTACAGCATAAAAAGGCAAAAGAAGAAACAACGCCACATAACCAACTTTGGTAGACCAAAAGCCAATATGCTCCGACACTTTCATTTTGCGAATAGGTGTATAATCAGAAATTTTTCTAGAGAAATACTTCTTAAAATCGTTCATGTAAATCCAAAATAAATACGTTAATCCGTATAAAAGCAAACTATAAATATGTTGAAACTTGTTGAACCAATGCTTAGGTTGCGCGGCATGCACCCTAATCCATGGTTTAATATCTATGTCATCGTCCATACCCTCAATATTGGTATAAGAATGGTGGTTTACATTGTGCTTCAATTTCCACATAAAGCTAGAACCACCCAATAGGTTCAAAGAATAGCTCATCATATTGTTAATCCACTTGTATTTGCTATAACTGCCATGTGCACCATCGTGCATTACGTTAAAGCCAATTGCCGCCATATCAAAACCCATAACAGCGCAAATGCCTAGGCTCAGCCAGCCAGATTCTGGTGTAAAAAATACCAAGGTGATATAACATGCTAGGAGAATACTAACTAAAATTACTGTTTTGGCATATAATTTAAAATTGCCAGTATGCGCTAATTTTTTCTCTTCGAAATACTGATCTACCCTGCTGCGCAAGGTATTGAAGAATAAAGCGTTGCTGTTGTTAAATTTAATTTTTGTCATTAAATACTGATTTGGGTCGCAAGATATTTAAAAGTTTGATAATCATTGCTGATTTTGGACATGTTTTACACAAGGATGATATAAGCCGCTAATTTTGTTGATATTTGAATTCGAATTAAATATGCAAGTGAGATTTCAAGACGAACAATCAATAAAAGATTTGATAAACCAGTTGGTAGATCAAAACAAATTAAAGCCTAAATTGTTGGAAGCAAAATTGATTGCAGAATGGCCGCGCATTATCGGCGAACCCATTGCAAAATACACAGAGAAAATTTCCATACACAAAGGCAAGGTTACGCTATGTTTAAGTTCGCCTGCTTTGCGCAACGAACTTAGCTATCAAAGAAAGGCTTTGGTTGCGCTCATTAACAAAGAACTTAACTGCGATTTTATTGACGATGTCATCATTAAATAAGGCGAATCCTTTCTCACATCGGTTCCTTCAAGTTCTAAAATCATAGAGAAAATACCCTCAGAAAATCATTTTTTAAGGTCTTTCATGCTATGCTTCTCTCTAAATTATTGGGTTAAATGAAAACATGTAATTTCTGGCTGATCCAAAGATTTTAGGGAAGCAAAAAATAAAGACTAAAATTTTTAACCATTAAAAAAGCATGGAATATTAAACGCATTCCGTATATTCGAGTATGAAAAATAAACAATATTACTTGCTCGTTATAATCTGTTTGTTAATGGCTTGTAAAAAATCTTCGAGCACCAAAGTAGAGGATAACAGCAAAATCTGCTCTGGTTTTCAGGCTAGAGAAACCTTTGAAAAAATACAAAAATTTCTGCCAGATAATCCATTAAATACAGACATTTCAAGCGCTCCTTTAGACCCAAATTCTGCAGCCATTATTGCCGCAATTGGCGCTGTTAGTTTGCATCCAGATTTTGGAAGTGGCTTGTATAATAATGCCCCAATTGGCATCCCCTTTTCAACTGTTTGTGGCAATCAAGCCAAAGTAGCCATCACCTATAGGGCCAATTCGTATGATGGTAATTATGGCAATGAGAGTGATGCTGGTCCGTTTCCCATACCAGATAATGCTGTCATTGAAGGTAATGGAAATGGCGATAGCCATGTTTTGGTGTGCGACATTGAAAACAAAAAATTATACGAACTTTATAATGCCTCAAAAAATACAGGAGCAGGTTGGTCTGCTTCATGTGGCGCAATGTTTGATTTAAGCACCAATTTTTATAGAACAGAAGGTTGGACCTCTGCAGACGCTTCTGGCATGCCTATTCTGCCTTATTTAATTAGGTACGATGAAGTGGCCTCGGGAACAATAAACCATGCCTTGCGATTCACACTAAGCAAAGCGCATGTTTTTAAAGGCTATACCCTACCTGCTAGTCATAAAGTAAATGGAACAGGCCTTAGCGGCAAATCCTTGCCCATGGGCGCTAGAATGCGTTTAAAAGCTTCTTTTGACATAAGTAGCTATTCTGCCTTAAACAAAACGCTTTTAACTGCCATGAAAAAATATGGCTTAATTGTAGCCGATATTGGTTCAGATTTATTTATTACGGGTGCGCCAGATGAGCGTTGGAATAATAACGATTTGAACCTATTAAAAAGCATAAAAACCGCCGATTTTGAAGTGGTTCAAATTGGAATAGTCAAGTAAAATAATTACCCTTAAAATGGGTTAGTTTTGAAAGTTAATTTGGGTTAAATACCGTCCAAATGCTTGTTTTAACTTTTGCTGAAAAATTAATAAGGCTATGGTGAAATTATAAACTTGAAAGATTGATTTATTTTTAGTGATTAATAAAGGTAAAATTATCAGGATATCTTATTCTTTTAAAATTTTATGAGCCTGTGATTTAAATTTGGGAGATCTCTATTAACAATTGTCCATATTACTTCGTCTGATATGTTGTTATTGCTATGAATTATTTGATTTCGTGTTCCAATAATATTCTTTGCATTGTAAAGTTCGTAACTATCGTCCTTTTTTAGGATTCTATTTACAGCCTCCCCAATGATTTCAAGATTTCTCTCGACTGCTTTTTTTGTTTTGAGGTCCTTATGGTAAGAAAAGAAGTCTCTGCGATCTCCAAGAAATTCAAATATTTCATCCATGTTTTACCGAATGTGGTGTAGCCAAGCTTTAATGTTGATGTCCAAAAATTTTAATCTTGGTTTTTTCTAATTGTTGTCTGAAATAAGGGTTTTTAATAGCCCTATCCTCTAGTAAATCGACTTGCCATAAAAGTAAAGTTTCAAGGTTGGCTTTTTGTCCTCTCCCCCAAATTTAGATAAAGGTCTGTATACGTAAACGGATCTTTTTGTCAATGTCTACAACAAGGTCGATAAGCGAAAGGTCATTAAAATCGTTGCGAATTACAGAACCAAAAGCATAAGGTGATTTAACCTTATTTTCTAAACAAAATTCTTGAATCTTCTTAATTTTAGGATCTTCAATTTTCATATTCGGATGTAATAAATAAATCTTAGCCTCCAAATATTCAATAGCTAAGCCCATATCCATTTTCAAAAGCAGTATTGCTTGAAAGGTTGTTGTTTACCCAAAAATTTATATCATATTAATTATACAGATTGTTTCTCAACTCCTTTAAATTGGTTCAGACCGAAATGGCCAGCGCTTGTAAAAATGGCCCATTTTGAATAGGCTTTTTAGTCTGGTTGTTTATCGCAATTTTTTGGAAGAAAACTTGACAGAAATTGCCTTAATTCGCAATATATTTTGAATCAAATGAGCAAACAATTAATAGAGTGTGTCCCTAATTTTAGTGAGGGGAACGATATGCAGGTTATTAAGCAAATTACCAATGCCATGGAGGCTGTTGAGGGGGTGTTGTTGTTGGATGTGGATCCTGGAAAGGCTACTAACAGAACGGTTGTAACTCTTGTGGGAGAGCCTGCGCAGGTGATTGAGGCGGTCTTTCAAGGTATTAAAAAAGCATCCGAATTAATTGATATGCGCAAGCACAAAGGCGCGCATCCACGCATGGGCGCTACAGATGTTTGTCCGCTTATTCCTGTATCTGGCATTAGTATGGAGGAAACGGCGAAATACGCTGTGGCATTAGCTAAACGGGTGGGAGAGGAGCTAAATATTCCGGCGTATTTATATGAGTATGCCCAAACAAACAAGGAAAGAAGCAACCTTTCTATCATTCGCGATGGGCAGTATGAAGGGTTCTTTGATAAGATAAAATTACCTGAGTGGAAACCCGATTTTGGTCCGGCTATTTTCAATGAAAAATCGGGCGGAACGGTTATTGGTGCGCGCGATTTTTTAATTGCATATAACGTGAACCTCAATACAAAATCGGTGCGTTTAGCGAACTCTGTGGCCTTTGATGTGCGTGAAGCGGGCCGTGTAAAACGCGAAGGAAATGCCGTTACAGGCAAGGTGGTGAAAGATGCAGATGGCAACGATGTGCGTATTTCTGGTACCCTAAAAGCTTGCAAGGCCATTGGTTGGTATATCCAAGAATATGGCATTGCGCAGATAAGCATGAACCTTACCAATTATAAAATTACGCCTGTTCATAAGGCTTTTGATGAGGTTTGTAGAAGTGCCCACAGCAGGGGAATGCGTGTAACGGGTTCTGAGTTGGTGGGACTAATTCCTTTGGAGGCCTTGTTGGAAGCTGGGCGACATTATCTTGCCAAACAAAATAGGTCTTTGGGAGTTAGTGAAGCAGAGCTTATAGAAATTGCCATTAAATCTTTGGGATTAAATGAGCTGAGCCATTTTGATCCACAACAAAAAATCATAGAATACAAATTGCGCAATGCAAGCGATGAGCGATTAATTCGCATGAATCTTATTGCTTTTGCCAACGAAACTGCCAGTGAAAGTCCGGCTCCAGGTGGCGGTTCTATAAGTGCGTATGTGGGTAGTTTGGGCGCTGCATTAGGTGCCATGGTGGCCAATTTAAGTGCGGGTAAGCGCGGTTGGGAAGACCAATTTAGTGTTTTTAGCGAATGGGCGGAAAAGGGCCAGGCCATTAAAGATAAATTGCTAAAAGCGGTGGATGAGGATACTGCTGCATTCAATAAAATTATGACAGCTTTTGGCATGCCAAAATCGAATGATGCCGAGAAAGCAGCGCGCACAATGGCCATAGAAGAGGCTACAAAATTTGCGTGTGAAGTGCCGTTTTCTGTGATGCAAACATCTTATGCTTCCTTGGCCTTGCTAGATTATATGGCGCAGAAGGGCAATCAAAATTCCATTACCGATGCCGGGGTGGGCGTTTTGTGTGTAAAGACCGCAGTGCGTGGCGCTTACTTCAATGTGTTAATCAATGCCAAGGGCCTAAAAGACAAGGATTACGCAACAAATATGGTGGCCCAAGCCAAAGACTTACTCGCTAAAAATCGCCAAGAAGCCGATCGCATTTTGGCCATTGTTGAAGCTGCTATTAACTAATTTTTTCATCCATTTTTTTCGGTCTGAACCAATGATTTTTTTAAAGAAATTACTCTCTATTGCCCTCTTAATTGCTGCACCCATTATTAGTGGAAAAGCCTTTTATGAGTATGTTAATATAAAGTTCTTGGAACATAAACCCAGCTATCCTTTTGGTAAAGAGCTCATGGATAATTTACGCGTGACCGATATTAGTTATTTGGCAAATTATGAGAAGGAATTGTTAACCATTGGGTTTGTCTTTTTGGGTATTTCGGTGGTGGCATATATTGGTATGGTTATAAAAGCGCTCCTAAATTTGGTTTGGCTTGCCGCCGCAGTAGGGGTGGGATATTATATAACCCATTTTATGTAGGTAATTTTTTGAGGTAATTCAACCTTAATAATTGTTTCAAAGTTTTGTGATTTGAGTTAACCTCTCTAAATAAATATTTTGAGGTTACCTCTTTTAGCAATTTTATCTTAATAATTGTTTCAAAGTTTTGTAATTTGAGTTAACCTCTCTAAATAAATATTTTGAGGTTACCTCTTTTAGCAATTTTACCTCAATAATTGTTTCAAAGTTTTATAATTTGAGTTAACCTCTTCAAATAAATATTTTGAGGTTACCTCTTTTAGCAATTTTACCTTAATAATTGTTTCAAAGTTTTGTAATTTGAGTTAACCAATCGATTTATATTTTTGGCTCTAATATGATTTGTAATGGGTGAAATTTAAAGTTGCTATTTGGTTAATGGACAGGAGCTAGTTTTAATTTTACGCGTTATATTTAGCATAGAGCCCTGTTTTTGGACTTTCTATATTGCCTAACGGTATATGTGTTTATTATAAAGTCATTAAGGCGAGTTGCTCGGTTTGAACCGAAGTGATTTATATATTTTGTGTTTTCAGTGTAAGATTTGTGTCTTATGTAGGACCATTCTAAATTAGCATTTCTCTTAAACCAAAAGCATGATTTTTGGTTAGAGTATATAAATTTGTCACACAATATTTTTAAATTAATTAAACATGAATAGAAAGAACTTTTTAAAATCGGTAGCCATCGGGGCAGCATCAAGCAGTATGTTAGTTGCAGCATGTGGCGGAGATGCTCCTAAAACTGAAACTACTACAGCGCCAGAAGCTGCGCCTGCTGAAGCTGCTCCAGCAGCAACTACGGGCGATGAATGTAACGATTTAACTGGCTTAACCGAAGCGGATGTAAAACAAAGAGAGTCTGTGGAGTATGTAGTTAAATCTGCAGATCTTGAGAAAAATTGTGCTAATTGTCGTTTTATGCAAATTGGCACTCAAGCTAATGGTTGTAACGGTTGCCAGTTGTTCAAAGGTCCGGTTAAGCCAGAGGGTAACTGTAAGTCTTGGTTCAAGAAGGATGCTTAGTAGCAAGTGATGGCCTTTAGCCTTTAGCTGGTATTTGGGTTTTACATAGACTCATTTGTGTACTAAGGCATTTTTTGGTCCATAGCCATTTAATGTTTGTTGTACTTTAGCCATAGCGCTAAATTTTCTGCGTAAGTTTAATTTTTCTGTAAAGCAAATTAGAACTTCAAAGTAAAAATAGTGTAGCCATTTATGGCTACACTATTTTTGTTTCTGGCCAATTTTACAATGTAAAATGCCGATATCACAAAATAGTTGTATAATAATATATTTGTCGAAATTTGACTGTACATTTTGAATAATCGGCATTAAAATTCTATAGAAAATTAATCGGCCAAAACAAAGTATAGAACCACGGAAATGGCCATGGTACATGGACTATCGACCAAAAATTATCCAATGAAAACCGCGCACACAATTTGAATTATCAGTTGCCTTTAAGAGCAGTTATGAATTATGAATTATGAATTATGAATTAAGAATTATGAATTAAGAATTAAGAATTATGAATTAAGAATTATGAATTATGAATTAAGAATTATGAATTAAGAACTAACATTCCTTCTCGGCAGTTTCAAATCTGCTAATAATTTCGTCTAGTTGCAATTGCTGCTTTTTAATGGTTTTTGGCCTTATGTAGAACCAATTAAATGCAATCCAAGTAAGCGTAACTAAATAAGTGATTATTGCGCCAGAAGCAGTCATTCTTAAAGCGTATTCGTACATGTAAAGGCAAATTCCTGCCAACAATAAAATGAAGTATAAATTCATGATGTGGGTTTGCAAATATTTTTGTTTCAACTTTAACTTTTTTAAACTGTTGAGGTAATCTTGATTGCTTTTTATATGGTCAATTTTATTGAAAATGGGAAGTTGCTTGTTATAAGAGAATAGAAAAATTACCATGGCTAAAATAACCATTACAATTCCGAGTTTGGTGGTCAAAAATTGAGGTTGAAATTTGATCCAAATTAATATAATTAATACACTGGTTGCAATCAATAGTACATTGGAAAGGATGAGTTTTCGCAAACTTGAGCTTTTGTATTTCTTAAGTTTTTTGACTAGCTCGTCTTTGTTTGGCTCATTCACTTTTTGCTGTTGCCAAATATTTTTAAAGTCAATATTATTTTCCATTATCCTTGAATTTTTGTGTGAGCCTTTCCTTGATCCGATGAATTTTTACCCTAATGTTTGCTTCAGAAAGGCCAGTAATATTGGCAATTTCGGATTGTTTGGTGTCTTCTAACTCTAGTGAGATGATGATGCGGTCTATTTGGGGCAATTCTGAAATATATTTATACAACAACTGAATTTGTGGTTCAATAGATTCCTGAATTTCTACCTCTAGGTTAATAGGCAATTCCGTTTTTATGATTCGCTTTTCTTTTTCAATTTGCCTTAAGCAATTATTCGAGGCAATCCTAAAAATCCATGTTCCTATGTTTGATTCGTGTCTAAATTTTGGTAATTGTTGCCAAATAATAATAAAGGTTTCTTGGGCTATATCTTGTGCCTGGTCAGTGTTGTTCACATACCCCATGCACAAACGAAATATTTTTTGCCAATAGGTTTTATAAATTTCGTCGAAGTCCATTATTTGCCTTTAATAAAATTATTTAATTGTGCAAAATACCAATCTTTATCATCATACATGATAAAATGCATTCCTTTGTTAGCATATTGCAAATTGGCTGTTTTCAAGTTTTTATATTGTCCTTCAATCAGTGGCTTAATATTAACAAAGTACCCTTCTTGCAATATGAGCGATGGACATTTTATAGTCGTAATTTTTTCTCTTAAATCGGTATTGGAGAAATCGCAATACATTTCTGCAATGGTTTTGCGATCAGACCTAAGACTCCAACTTATTACTTTTTCTTGCATGCTGGTATCTTCCAATAATTTTGGAATGGAACTGCATTGCATCTGATAAAATTGGTCGTTAGTCATGGCCATTATTTGATTCACGGCGGAGGAACAATCGTTGTTTTCTTTGGATTTAAAGGTTGGGTTCATCAATGCAGATAGACAAGGTACAGCGTCGACTACAATAATTTTTTCGATTATTTCGGGGTAATCTGCTGCAAGCGCTAAAGCCAATCCACCGCCCATGCTATGACCTATAAGGATGGGTTTTTCCAAGTTTTTGTCTTTAATATAGGCAGCAATTCCATTTTTCCATTGGGTAAAGCTTAAAGTTGATTCTGGCTTTACGCCGGCAAAACCTGCCATGGTGAGGACGTGACAAGTATAATCCGTCTCAAATTTTGATTTTGTTTCATCCCAAACTTCCCCAGACGAGGCAAATCCCGGAATAAAAATAATGGCTTGTTTTCCTTTCCCAGTTTTTTGAACTTCGAATGGATACGGTTTTGTTTGTCCAAATACATTGATGCAAAGGCCAATGAATAATAATAGGATAATTAAGAATTTGTACTTTTTCATGGTAGGTAGCATTTAGGTTATTGTTTTTTATTTTGCCTTTAGAGTCGAACCTTTCTAAAATGTTACATACATATTGGTTCAGTCCCAATTTCTTAAATATTATATTGGTTCAACCCCAATTTCTTAAATATTATATTGGTTCAGTCCCAATTTCTTAAATATTATATTGGTTCAGCCCCAATTTCTTAAATATTATATTGGTTCAAGAATTTTTTTCTAAATTAACTCCATAAAATATTATTTTGCCTTTATGAAAGCAGCAGTCTATAAACAATATGGTTCGCCCGAGGTAGTGCAATTAATGGAGATTGAGAAGCCTATACCAAAAGATAATGAGGTATTGGTTAAAGTTTATGCGAGCACGGTTAACCGCACAGATGCTGGTTTTAGGAGTGCTGAGTATTTTATTTCTCGTTTTTGGAGCGGATTGTTTAAGCCTAAATTCCCTGTTTTGGGTTGTGAGTTTGCTGGTGTAGTAGAAGGAATTGGTGAGGCAGTGAGTGCATTTAAAATAGGGGATAAAGTTTTTGGGTTTAATGATAAGACTTTTGGTGGTCATGGCGAATATTTAACCCTTGCGGCCAAGGAGGCTATTGCAATTATGCCCATGCACCTTGATTTTGGCGAGGCAGCGGCCATTGCAGAGGGTGCTCATTATGCACTTTGCGATATTAGAGGTGCCAAGGTTTTACCCGGACAAAACATACTGGTTTATGGCGCTACGGGCGCTATTGGTTCAGCCGCAGTGCAATTGTTGAAACATTTTGGCGCACAAGTAACCGCGGTTTGCAACACAAAAAATGTGGCGCTGGTTAAATCGCTGGGTGCAGATACGGTGATAGATTATCAAACTGCGGATTTTACCAAAACAGAGCAAACATTCGATTTTATTTTTGATGCGGTGGGAAAGAGTTCGTTTGGAATTTGTAAGCCCTTGCTTAAAGAAAAAGGTATTTATATTTCGACCGAATTGGGTAAAAATGGGGAGAATCTTTTGTATGCACTTTATACCCCTTTATTAGGTGGCAAAAGGGTGCTATTCCCTTTGCCATCTATCAATAAGGAGGATGTAGAATTTTTAAAGAACTTGGTAGAAACTAGAGTCTTTAAACCTGTAATTGACCGACATTACAAATTGGAGCAAATTGTGGAAGCATACAAGTATGTTGAATCTGGAAAGAAAACCGGGAATGTGGTTATTGATATGGTTGAGTAGGTGATGCTAGAAAAATTTATTTTACGCTTTTTATGATTTTTTTTAATTTTAATTTGGCTTAATATTGAGCAGTATATTACATAAAAATTACATGAAAGAAAGGATCTATATTAAACAGTGGTTAGCGTTAAAGCCATACGATAAACATGCGCCATCGGATGTTTTTTATCTTAAAATAAGCAATGAAGTTAAGCAAAGTATTTTGAGAAGTAGGCATCTCCACGTTTTGCAAATGCATTTGGATAAGGTTGAAATTGATATCTTTTCTTGCTTTATAGCTTCTTACCTTGAGGACCTTGTTTCTGATACAAATATTTGGAATGCATATATTAAATGTCATAAGGAACTTTACCAAAAACCATTGCCATTTTTTGATGTAGATGCGTATTTTGAAGAGGAAATTAATATCCAAGATATTTGTTTTTTGATTTGGTATTTTTTAAATGCAGTTCAACAAGATAAATTCATTTTATCGCACAATAATTTTGTTTATGAATTAGCAAACGATATTTATGATGTTTTAGATAATGCATGGGAAAATGCCCCAGAAAATCATGTTTTAAAGACATTTTTTACAATAGATGATAATGAAACTGACTTTTACGTAATTCGCAATTTTATTGATACCATTTTATTTGAAACCTATTTATTTTATCCTGATACTTTACTTAAACTTCATATTGCTGAAGAGGAAATAATTAAAAAAACTGACGACATTAAAAACCATCATCCTTTTTTAAGTGAGAATCGCGATAATACCCTTCATACCATCCATACGCAGTTACTGAGCTTAACTGGCAAAGAATGGGCTTCAAAAATATTGACAGAAAAGCATTCGTTATATCATGATTTTATAAATATTTCAACCAAAATTATTGGCTATTTCTTGTATAAGGGGCAGGATAATCAGGATGTTTTTATAGAATATGTGGCAACTGGAAAGAAATTTAAACTTACTAAAAAATCATTTGATTACTCTTATGATTTAAAAGAGATTGATGATATTTTGTTTATAGGAATAGTGAGGTGGAAAAATGAATGGTGGTTTTCGGGTTATTATATTCAACTTGACTTTAATGCTAACTTGGTTTTGGATGAAAGGAACTCCATTAAAAGTCGCATGCAAGTAGATTTCTTAGACATGGATAATGAGAGCGTTTTTGATTCTCTAAAAAAGCAATTGGATGTGTTTTTGGAATTTAATAACGGTCACCAAATAGCTTTTATAGATTCGGATAGCGTTCAAGAATTTGTGAATGGTTTTACTTCGTTTTTTAATAAGTCTCTCCAACTTACGGCTGAAGAAGGGGGACAAACGAAGCAGAGAGCGCAAAATGAAGGGTTTTTTGTAGGAGGTAATAATTTAAATGATATTTCAAAGAATACTAAAAGTACGAATATATTCTTTAACCCTAAAAGTGGACTTGAGTTTGCTTTTGGAATCAACAGTGCTTTTCCTTTTCCCAATAATCCATTTTTTGTAAAAGAGGAGAGTGAAAGTCATATCAAGATTCTGTTAATGAATGAAAGTTACTCCACGGAGTTGGTCATGTATTGCCTCAACAATTGTTCAATGGACCTGCCATTTTTTAAGGAAGAAATGGGGAAATGGATTTTGAAAGATTTAGATTTTCTACTTAGATTTTGGAAAAAAGATTTCTATGTCTCTAAGCCTTCTGGTTCTTTAACTGGTGGTGTATTTCCTTTATAAAATCATTAAACGGCCAACAGCTATTTGATAATTTTATAAGTATAAATAACAAAATAATAAAATAATAGAGGATATTTATCGAAATTGGACTATATATTTTGTGTTTTCGGTAAAAATGAATGATAAGTTAATGTTAAGTTCCATTATTTGAGTCACCTTTCTGTCATCTAAAATTCCTTGCGCAACTTGGTTCAGACATTTGGTGTTTTATAAGCATAAACACAAACCTATATGAACCTATTTAATGATGCAAGCAACAACTTAGATGAAGTTGTATTTGCACAACGCAACAAGGCTTATGGCGCTTATGCCATTAGAAAAGCCTATCCAGAAAATTTGAATAGAAGTACTTTGTACACCCTCTCTCCCTTTATTTTATTTTTGGTGGGCATGTTGTTATGGAATGCCTTAAATCCTAAAAGTGAGATAAAATTTAATGGCAATTCCCTGCCCGGAACTAAGGCTGCTCAGAAAAAAGTGAAAGAGATTGTGGAACTGGCCAGTGGATTCACTTTTATTTTGGATAATCCTTTTCCTGCTTTTGATATTGTGGCAGATAAAAAAGTGAAGCCCATTGCAAGAAAACCAGAGGTAGTTAAGCCAATAGAAAAGCCGGCTTTTACTCTGCAAACTGGCTTGCCAAATTTGCCGCAAATGGGCGGTTTAGGCTTGCCAGGTGGCGGTGGTTCTGTTGGTGAGGGCAGAGAAAATGGTGGCGGAGAAACTGGAGGTACTGAGGTTGCCACTTTAATTGAATTTACGGCAGAAGTTATGCCTGCTTTTCCAGGTGGCGTGGAAGCCATGTACGATTATATTAGCAAGCACTTGCATTACCCAAGATTGGCGCTAGAGAATGGAGTTTCGGGCAAGGTAATTGTGTCGTTTGTAATTATGCCCAATGGAAAAGTTGAAATGACTCAGCTTGAGCGCGGCATTGGATTTGGTTGCGATGAGGAGGCCTTAAAGGTTATAAATGAGATGCCAACATGGGAGCCTGCTAGGCAAAACGGACATAAAGTTCCGGTGAGGTTGATCTTGCCCATGGTTTTCCAAACAAATTGAATTTATTAATTTCTTATCTTGCCGCCATGCAAGAAAAGAAATTATTTTTATTGGATGGAATGGCCTTGGTTTATCGCGCCTATTTTGCCTTTAGTCAGAACCCTCGTATAACCAGCTATGGCTTCAATACTTCGGCTATTTTTGGCTATGTTACCACGCTCTTAGATTTGCTGCGCAGAGAAAGGCCAACACATATTGGGGTTTCTTTTGATACGGCTGAACCAACCGCGCGTCACATAGAATTTGAAGCCTACAAAGCACACCGTGAGGAGATGCCCGAAGGCATTTCGGCGGCATTGCCATTTATAAGACAGGTTACGCAAGCCCTTAATATTCCTTTGTTAATTATGCCAGGTTACGAGGCAGATGATGTTATTGGTACCTTGGCTAAGAAGGCTAAGGCTGCGGGTTTCAAGGTTTATATGATGACACCCGATAAGGATTTTGCGCAGTTGGTAGAAGAGGATATTTACATCTATAAGCCTGCTCGCATGGGCAACGCGATTGAGATTATGGGCGTGCCAGAAGTGCTCAAGAAATGGGAAATTACCGATGTTAAACAAGTAATTGATATACTAGGTTTGTGGGGCGATGCTGTAGATAATATTCCGGGAGTACCCGGTGTTGGGGAGAAAACGGCCAAGTTGTTGGTTCAAAAATATGGCAGCATGGAAGGTTTATACGAGCATACCCATGAGCTAAAAGGCAAGCAAAAAGAGAATGTAGAGAACAACAAAGAACAAGCATTTTTATCGAAGCGATTGGCCACTATTGATTTAAATGTGCCCATTGAATTTGATGAACACGATTTACTTTTGGAGGAACCTAATAAGGAAGCTACTGAAAAATTGTTTGCCGAATTGGAGTTTAAGACTTTGTTGAAAAGGCTTTTTCCTGACCCAAACCAAGCGGTTCAATCGCCTGTGGCAAAGCCTGCACAAGGGGCTTCGGGCGGATTTGATTTGTTTAATCAGGGTGCGGTTTCTAGCAAGCCTATACAAAGTGAGGCAAAGGAAAACACAATCAAAAATGGAGATGCGGATGTGAGCGATAACGACCGTAACAACTCGTTGGAAGTGCCAACCATTAAGCGCCTAACCATTAAAGATGTGCCGCATTTTTATGAAGTGCTAGATTCGCCCGAGGCCTATGCCGAGGCTTTGACTATATTATTGGTTCAGCCCGAAATCTGTTTTGATACGGAGACTTCGCAGTTGGAGAGCACCGAGGCAGAGATTGTGGGATTGTCTTTTGCGTATAAAAAACACCACGCATTTTATGTGCCATTTCCAGCAGATTTTGAGCAAGCAAGGGCCTTGTTAAAACTGTTTGAACCCATATTTATGAGCGAAGAAATTGTGAAAATTGGGCAGAATGTGAAGTATGATTTAAACATCTTGAAGCGCTATGGTTTTACTTTAAAAGGCAAGTTGTTTGATACCATGTTGGCACATTATTTAATTGAACCCGATTTGCGTCACGGCATGGATTTTTTGAGTGGAATTTACCTCAATTATGACCCGGTGAGCATTGAAGAATTGATTGGCAAGAAGGGCAAAAATCAATTGAGCATGCGCGATGTTTCGCTCGAAAAAATAAAAGAGTATGCAGCCGAAGATGCTGATGTTACCTTACAGTTGAAGGAAAAGTTGGCGCCCGAATTGCATGCCAATGATGCCGAAAAATTGTTTTATGATTTAGAGTTGCCTTTAATTGATGTGTTAAGCGATATGGAGATTGCGGGCATTAGGGTAAATGAGACTTTTTTAAATGATTATTCTAAAGAGTTGGAAACGGAATTGGTTCAGCTCGAAAAAGAAATTCTTGCTTTGGCCGGAATGCCTTTTAATATTTCTTCGCCCAAGCAATTGGGTGAGGTCTTGTTCGATCATTTAAAATTAGACCCTAAGGCAAAGAAAACGAAAACGGGTCAGTACCAAACCGGCGAGGATGTTTTATTGGGATTGGGCGAGCATGAAATCATTCAAAAAATCTTGTTGGTAAGGCAATTTCAAAAGCTAAAATCCACCTATGTAGATGCTTTACCAACCATGATAAATCCATTAACGGGCAGGGTGCATACCTCCTTTAATCAGGCTGTGGCAGCAACCGGTAGGTTAAGTTCTACCAATCCAAACTTGCAAAATATTCCCATTAAAACCGAAAGAGGCAGGGAGGTGCGCAAGGCCTTTATTCCGCGTAACGCCGACTATGTTTTGTTGAGTGCAGATTACTCTCAAATTGAGTTGCGCATTATTGCATCTGTGGCCAAAGAAGAGGCCATGATTGAGGCATTTAAAAACAAGCAAGACATTCACCAAGCCACTGCTGCCAGGGTGTTTGGCAAGTCTATAGAAGAGGTTACTTCCGATGAACGCAGGCGTGCCAAGGCAGTAAACTTTGGTATTATTTATGGGCAATCTGCTTTCGGTCTGAGCCAAAATTTAGGTATTGGGCGCAAAGAAGCGGCACAGATTATTGAGGAGTATTTTAAGGCCTATCCTGGCATAAAAACCTATATGGATACCACCATAAATTTTGCCAAAGAGCATGGATATGTAGAAACATTATTGGGCCGACGAAGGTATTTGCGCGACATTAATTCTGGTAATTTTACGGTGCGCGGATTTGCCGAGCGAAATGCTATAAACGCACCCATACAAGGCTCTGCCGCCGATATGATTAAGATGGCCATGATTAAGATACACCATGCGTTAAAAGACCCTGCTAATGGCATTGTTCATTCTAAAATGATATTGCAAGTGCACGATGAATTGGTATTTGATGTGCATAAAGATGAACTTGAATTGTTGAAGCCACTGGTGGTTCAAAACATGGAATCGGCCATGGAATTGTTAACGCCGGTAGTTGCAGAAGTGGGCGTGGGGAATAATTGGCTGGAGGCGCATTAGAATTATGAATTATGAATTATGAGTTATGAATTATGAGTTATGAATTATGAGTTATGAATTATGAGTTATGAGTTATGAATTATGAATTATGAGTTATGAATTATGAGTTATGAATTATGAGGTACGCGTGCGCGAAACTTTAGCGCATACTTTTGAGATAAGTGTTTCATAATTCATAATTATTCCCCTAATAGGTTTCATAATTATCCACCTAATGGGTTTCATAATTCATAATTCATAATTATTCCCCTATTAGGTTTCATAATTCATAATTCATAATTATTCCCCTAATAGGTTTCATAATTCATAATTATTCCCCTATTAGGTTTCATAATTCATAATTATTTCCCTAATGGGTTTCATAATTCATAATTCATAATTCATAATTCATAATTCATAATTCATAATTATTCCCCTAATAG